>Ga0265295_1001161_pt1 | contig 47816 bp, 42 predicted proteins | sample Munlansysbiofilm_FD_192503 | JGI IMG/M metagenome (GOLD analysis project Ga0265295, IMG submission 192503) | Leachate microbial communities from a municipal landfill in Southern Ontario, Canada - Methane capture system biofilm | ecosystem: Engineered > Solid waste > Landfill > Unclassified ...
GCAGTGTGTTGAAGGATCAACTGACAATGGAGCAATCGATTGTGACCGCATTGCAGAAATCAGCAGAAGGCATAGTAGGCCGCACTCTTGCAGCTGAAGGCCTGAACAAATCACGGAAAGTACTCGTTGGGGAAGTGTTTCTGAATGGCACCTGTTAAGCAGTTATCACTGCCTCTGGAAAATGCAGAGGGTGAATCAGAAATGGGAAACCCAGTTGAACCAAAATCCACCTTTTGTTCATCATTAATAGACCGCGTACTGGAGAGGAATAATCTACTGCGCGCGTTGAAACAAGTTCGCCGCAATAAAGGCGCTCCGGGTATCGACGGCATGAGTGTCGATGACCTCCTTGATCATCTTAAACAATACTGGCCGCAGATTCGGCAACAACTCATCGACGGGAGCTATAAACCTAAGCCGGTGAGGCGTGTTGAAATCCCAAAGCCAGATGGTCGCAAGCGCAAGCTGGGCATCCCAACTGTATTGGATCGATTTATACAGCAGGCCATCGCTCAGGTGCTGCAAGAAGAGTGGGATGCTGATTTCCATGATCAGAGTTATGGTTTTCGACCCAATAGAAATGCACACCAAGCCATGCGCTACGCACAAAACACAGTACGGCAGGGCTATAGCTGGGCTGTTGATTGTGATTTGGAAGCTTTCTTTGATGGTGTAAACCATGACTTGCTTATGGAACAGCTCAAAGCAAAACACCAAGACCGACAATTGCTTAGGCTGATCAACCGCTATCTAAAAGCAGGAATCCAGATAAATGGCGTAACACAAACCAGTACCGAAGGCGTGCCACAGGGTGGGCCGTTGTCACCGGTACTCTCGAACATTGTGTTGAACCAGCTGGACTGGGAGCTAGAACGTCGGGAGCACCGTTTCGTTCGCTATGCTGATGACTTTGTTGTGTTTGTTAAAAGTCGAGAAGCGGGTGAGCGCGTAATGAAAGGTCTACAGCGCTATATTGGCGACTCGCTACGGCTCAAAGTGAATACCCAAAAGAGTGCAGTGGATCGGCCATGGAAACGAACCTTTCTTGGCTTTACGTTCAGTCAATGAGACCAGGGAATCGGACTGAGCGCCCGAAAAGTAGGCTTAGAAATTGATCTTGATAACGATGTGATTTCGGACATCTATGATTCTTGGTATAGTTTTTTTCAGTGACACGAGAACTTATCAAGGGGTTACAGAAAGGTGACGTTGAAAAATGGGGAGAGGTATTTAATCTCGAATTTATCGAATTTATCGAATTGGAGATTAGGAACGAGAAAATCAGACTGACAGGTTTAAGATTTGGTGGCTTAAAGCCAGTATATTATGTGAGAAGTAAGCTGTTTAGCATTAATAGGGTTGTTAGAATTATTTTCTTGGCAAAAAACATTGTTTTGCCAAGAAAAACTTTCAGCAAAATTCGTTAAGTACTTGGAAGATCATGAAGAGTATAAAAAGCGGGGAAAGAAAAGTAAGGGTGCTGAAGTTGTCTAATGTCTTTGTAAAAGGACGCTCCTCACGTCGCGCCTTTTACAAAGACGTTAACTGCAGTGATGAGTATTGAAGCTAACCTGATTTTAATGTTTCTTGGTTAAAATGGAAATATCGATAATACTTTATGGTGCTTGATCAGAATATGGGATTAGTGGAGTTTTAAAATGAGTGAAAATATGGAGACTGAATACCCAGGTACCGCTATAACAACGTGGAGTGGATTTGTCTATCAAGGAAAAGTTGCGCTCTATCACTGCCTTAAAATGATCAATCAAGGTAACGTGGATTTTGAACTTCAATTAGATAGTAGTGACGATTTCGCAATTTATAAAAATGGCGCTTTGACAAGCGCTCATCAAGTAAAGGCTAAAGTTAGCAAATACCGTAGCGGGTACGTCGAAGCTTTGAAGAAATCTTCAGATATCGAATTTGACCGAACTAAAGGGGTTTCGCGCTACTTTCATGTATCCGTTCAGCTAGATAATACTGACGATTATACGGGAGGAAATGGAGAACTCGTCGAATTCTACGTCTATGGCAACAATAAATATTGCGGTTTGGGTGAAATAGAAGGATTGACAAAAGAGGCGATTGGCGAGATATGCAAGAGTAAGTCTATTGCTCTCGACACAGATCTCTTAAATTACAATTACTGCCTTCTCTCAGAAAAAATAAGTTCCAAGGCAATGGCAATACACCGCTTGGTACAGGATGACCGCGAAAAGGCCAACAAAGCTGCTTACGAAAATCGCGTTACGGCACAGAGCTTACTAGACGACATCTTGACCAAAAACCCCTACAACAGCACTGAATATTACGCTGTTGATCTGAAGGCCAGGCTGTACAGTCATCTTGAAGAGAGGCTCGATAAAGCGTTGCCAGATATGACTGATGAGATGTATGCCAGAGCCCGGCGTCTCTTTGAACATATTCACATTACAGATGCTAGCGAATTGAAAACGCTCTGTCAGTTAATGAAACCATCAGAGAGGTTCTCAAGTATTCAAAAGGCAGACATCAGGCGCTATTCTGAACTGATTGAAGCCATGAGTGTTGAGCCGATTCTAAAACAATTCCCTCACTACTTGGATGGCGAAAAAAGATTTTATCTGCCTACCGCCCTCGACCTCCCCTTACTTGATGACCGCGAAGGCTGTACCTCAGACCTACTGGGAGAAATCGAAAGCAACGAAGAACTTCTCAAGCTGCTATTCGAGTACAACCATCTCATTGCCAGCAGATCCAAGGGGTCTTTCACTATTAACACCAAATATACCCATCCCGACGATCTGGCCGATCAGGAAGTTAAAGACCGGATTGACAGCAATATCACCAAATCATTTTGCCTAAGCATAATGACAAAGGAAGACGCAGAGGCTCTACTGAATGATAAATAAGATTATTGATGAGGCGCTCATCGCTCATAAATTTACAAGAGAACATGAGACCGATCTCACTAGATTTTACAAGCGTGAATCCGGCTCAGCGATTAGGTTCGCAATCCTGCATAAACTGGACGAGCTTACAAGCCCTGCCGAACTGAATGCCGCCATTAACAAGTCTGCCCCCGATTCTTTCCTCAACGATCCAGCGTTTAAGAAGAACAGTGATCTGATTTGTATTCATCACCTAAATAAGCTGGCAGAGTTCAAAAATCACGAAGAGCAAATATTCGAAATCGAAGAGGATCCGCATTTCTTCAAAAAATATATTTTGTATTACAGCGATACCGAAGTAGCCGCGATTCAAGACTACTCTTTTAGTAAGCTCGTAACCACTATCTCGGATAAGAGTCAGTTCAGAAACTACAAGGACGAACCTCTTGCTGCTACACGGTATAGTGTGGCTGCAAAGATATTTATTAAGCTTCCGTTTCTTGAACTTCCATTAACCAAGGGAGAGCTTGTCTCCTTGCGCCTTCAGGCAGGCGAAGCGGTAACGGAAGAAGGCCTCGACGAAACTTACAATATCATTCAAAGACTTGTGTCGAATAATGCCGACGATTTGGTCAAGGAGCTGATTGCCAATGAGCTGGAAAATAGCACGAATTGAAGTTTCTAACTTCAAAGCTTTCAAACATATAAATCTGGATTTAGGCAATTCATCCCTGTTAACCCTCGACGGGCCTAACGGGTACGGGAAAACCAGTATCTTCGATGCCATCGAGTTATTGCTTACCGGGCAGATAAAGAGAATTCGTAATCTCTTCTCGACGCTGATGACAAAACAACAAAAGAATTATGATGATAATCTTTTTTGGAATACCCGCTCCGGCAAGCAAAATCTATCAATAAAAATCGAATTTTTAGACGGCGAACGTAGGTTGGTTTTAGCCAGGCACGCGCCTGTTAATGTATTCGATACCAAAAAGAACAACCGAGCAGACGAGTTTAAGCACTTTACCCTCTATGAGTTACCGGATTTCGACTCAAAAGCCTATACAGTAGAAAATAAGCGAAAGAACGAATTCCTTGATGAGATTTTTGGAAGGAACTTCAGGGAGAACTTTTCATTCCTGAATTACCTAGAGCAAGGGCAGAACAAATTGCTCCACACACGAGTAGATGAGCGTAAAGATGCACTCGGAAGTCTTTTCAATATCAGCGATATCACTACTGAAATTGACAACTGCAAGTCGGTTGTTACCAAAATTACCAAGTACCTGGGTGACGTAGACCGCAAAGCAAAAGAGACCTCACTCGAAGCCGAGAGTACAACCTTGCGTGAAATACTTCAGGCTGATTTGGATGGCGTTGAGTACAAAAAACTATCGACTATTGAGTCCGTGCCTGGCTGGGACAAAGAGGTACCGTTCATCACCTATGACCAGGAGGCTTACACTCAATTCATTGAGTCCATCCGCAAACTGGATGACCTACTTCCTCAGAAAGCAATCATTCGTATTCGAGCTGAAAATGAAGTAATCGAAGCTGATATAAAACGACACTCGGAGTCACTAAATAGCTTAGCTAAACTGGGTTCAGACGTTAGTAAGCTCGACAATTTGGATAAAGTCAAAAATGAGCTTGATCAACTAGCGATAGCTTCGGCTATCATCAAAAGAGGGACTTCGGTTATCACTGCGGAGCAAGCCCGTACACTACCGGGTTGGGCAACAAATCGGCTGGAGTGGTTTGAGTTGCAGATTACGACACGCAATACTCTCCAGACAAAGAACGCAGCCAACGATAGCGCCGTAGTCGAACTCGCTCGCTTGAAACAACAGCTCCTTGAAGAACACGCCAAGCTTTACCCGGACGATAAGTTTTGTCCGCTCTGCGGTAACGATTGGAAAGTTCATACGTCGATGCTCGAGGCTGTTGAGGAAAGAGCCCAGAAGATCGCTGACGCCTTGGACAAGGATGGTAGAACTCTCGTCGCCTTGATCACCTCGATGACTACTGAACTCACTGCCCTTGAAAATTACATTCAGAGCCGCGAGGCGGTGCTGAATCCTCAGTACAATGATGCACTACATAAAACGCTGCAAGAAGCTAAGAGCCGCCTACCGGCAATCCAGCTGCTTGTCGAACAGCTGAGGGCTGAAGACATCCAAATTACCTTCACGTTTAACGATGACGAAGTAGTGGTAGCAGCCCGTCGCGAAGAGCTACGCAATTTAATGCGCGCCAAGAAAACGGACGAGGCCTTGGCGCCACCAGAAGATTGGCGACAAACCATTAATGCAGCGTTCAAGGATGTGCAGGATTTCTACATTTTTGATCCGCAAGATTTGAAAAACAAAGAGCGCTATATCAGGGTCAAGGCCAATGAAGCGCAAAGCATCAGGCTTAAAAAATGCCTAGAAGACCTCCAAAAAATCCAACGAGAGAACGAAGCTGCAGTAAAAGCCAAAGAAAAAGTCAGCAACCTGCATACGACCTTGAAGAAAGCAGAACAAAAGTATGCAGATCAAACTATTTCAGAAATTGAGCTAATTTTTCATATCTACAGTGGACGGCTCATACAGAATTACCAGCGCGGTCTCGGGCTGTTTCTAGATAGCCGAGACGGTAAGCAACTGCGGTTCTTGACGGCGGAGAAATCCGAACATGATGCGGTGATGTCGATGAGTACAGGGCAGGTATCAGCCCTCAGTCTTGCCTTTTTCTTGTCGCTCAATAAGGTGTATTCAGACGTTCCTATCATTCTCATCGACGACCCATCTCAGTCTCTGGACGAGGTAAACATTGCTTCACTGACTGACCTGCTACGCTGTGAGCTTAACCATTGCCAACTCATCGTATCTTCGCATGAAGAAGATATTTCCGCATACATGCGCTATCGCTTCAACCGTGCTGGATTGACAACGAGCTCGCTCAACATGCAACGCTTAGCAAAAGAGGTATCGTAACGGCTGGGGGGAGTTCGTGCAGGTATTAGAGGTGGGGTTAACGATGCTGAAAAAACCAGTTCATTTTTTAGCTTTGACTCTTTCTGCGAACTGAATCGTCACGTTGTCTTGGAGCATGGTGCAGCAGTTAACAAGCAGCTGCTGACGGACTGTCAAAAGCACCGGCTTCGTCACCACTTTGCCAGTCACAGAGCTAGAGTTAATGATTTAATCATCTCTAGAGTTTTAGAGAAAAAATAAAAGGAGCTGATAGGCATGAGCGGGAGCCAAACCAAAAATGCAGCATTAACAACTGCTTTAGCGTTTCATTACCAAGTACTGATTGGCTTGGAAAAGTGCTTTTCGCTTGAAGATGGTCAGTCGGTTTGGTTTGAAAAAGACGGTGATGTCAGTTTGGTTTCTCCAAGCCCTTTGGAATCATCACAAACCGAGGTGAAAGACTACGCCGCACCACTTACTGATCATCATGAAAACCTTTGGAAGACTTTAAAGAACTGGCTGGCCCCAGAGTTTGACCACACACAATACGGCGTACTGGTACTTCACACCACCCAGGAATTTGGTGCGGCGACCAGCCTAAAAAACTGGAACACACAAAGCTCCGAGCAACGCTTACAAGTACTTAAAGATATTTTTCTTAGTCGGCCAGAAGAGGAGCGAAACGCTAAAGGCTCTTCAGCAGTCACAAGATTGCAAAAAGCAGTTATGGAAACGGATGAAACATTACTTATTAGCTTACTAAATAAAGTCAGCTTAACTACCAAAGCAGAAAGAGCTGAAGAGATAGGAAGTCGCATTATCAAAATGCTTAAGGGTATTCCTGTTAATAATCTTAATAAGTACTTTGAAGGACTTGTAGGCTTTGTATATGCACAATCAAATCAGCAGTCTTGGATTATCAAGCATCAAGATTTTGCAGCAAAGTGTGAAGAACTAACAGCACTTTTGTGCAAGAAGGAGTTCACCTTTCCTCTTTTTTCGGGTTATGAGGCGTCTGAGCTAGAAGTGGAATTACACCAAGATAGGTCATTCGTGCAAAAAATAACCGAGATTGAGCATCCGGAAATGATTCCTGACGCTGTGGGTAATTGGCTTGAGCTACAAAATTCACTGCTTGAACAGCTCGATGAATATCCACTATATAAAGATAAGACAATTAATTACCAGAACCAATTAGTCAAAAAATATAAGCTTGCATATTCAAGTGCGGAACTTGAATCTACCGATGCAATTAAAGGTTCAAAGTTGCTTTATAACAAAACTATAAGCGAACAGCCGCTGAACATAGGCAATGATATTCCTCCTATTGAATACAAGAACGGGCTAATTCACGATGCGATGGATGATGATGATCGTGGCTTAACATGGAGGGTTAAGCCATGAGTAGCATTGTTGATGCTCTTTACGAGTTAAAATACAACCCGTTTGAATATGGAGCGCATCTTGCTTCATTTTACACAGCCATAGAAGAATCAGAAAACAATCTTTTGCTTGCCCCTTTGATAATCCCACTCTGCAGTCACCCAGTGTTTAGTCAAAAGTTATTCTACTCAAATAAGAGAAGCACTATATGGTCGGTTTTTGATGATCGCGCTAAGCTTTATGACCTGCAAGAACGAATTGATGGGTTTCAAGCATTAACAGAGCAGTGTATTCAATATTGTTTAATCAATGACTGGCTGACCGTAAACGAACAAGATTTATCCCTTCGGGTATTTGATGGTGCTAATCCAGCTTTTACTAATCAAAAAAGTGCAGAGAAGTTAGGGCGATTATTCAGCGGTCACTCAATGGTCGAGATTTATGCGTTTTTAGGAGTGAAGCCGCGTTGAAAACATTAATTTATGAAATAGGTGTGATTGATAAACTAGGAAACAGACACCCTGTTAATTTTAAAAAAGGGCTTAATATTGTTACTGGCAAGTCATCGACAGGTAAAAGTGCATTAATTGAGATATTTGATTATTGCTTTGGCAGTGGTGAAAATACTATTCCAAAAGGAGTTATTACGACGAGTGCAGCCATTTATTATGTTGTTCTTTCAGTTAATGAACAAGATATGATTATTGCGCGTGATCCTGACATAGTGACTAAGGCCTTTTTTCGGCGTGTTGAGTCATTTAACTCTGACGACATTGATCGTGGTTATTTCAACAGTAGTTATTTCCGCCCGTTAGACGAGTTTAAGAGACATCTAAGAGGTTTTTTCTTGGATATTGATGATGTGGATGTATCACTGGCTGCTAGAGCTAATCGGCGTTTTAACGCTAAGGCAGCCACACCATCAATACGCAGTTTTACATCGTTTATGCTTCAGCATCAAAATCTTGTTGCTAATAAACATGCTTTGTTTTATCGGTTTGATGAAAAAGAAAAGCGTGATCAGGCTATTGAACATAGCAAGATATTTTTAGGCTTAGTTGATCAAAAATACTTCCATTTATCACAAGAGAAAGAGCGGTTGAGCGGTGACATTAAACGTTTAGAGCGTCAGAAAGAGACAAACAAGCGTACCTCTGAAAACTATAAGCAAAACGTTGGCCCGGCTTTAAGCCAACTGTATGCTTTGATGGGATTTAAGGATGAGCCTCTATCTTTGGAAAAGGTACTACGCCACCCACAAGATGCCAAAGACCAACTCGACAATATTATCGTTCCTGAAAAAATTGATCATAATTCTGATGCTGTCACTCAACGTTACAATCAACTTAAACTGGCGCGAAATCAAAAAACTAGCGAACTAAGAAAGATGCAGCGTCAAGCCACGTCAATTAACAAACATATTCAAGAAGAAGAACGTTTTGTTGATAACGTAAAACAGATTAGCTCTCCAAAGCACGTCCATATATCAGCATCAGTCTGCCCGTTCTGCCACACTGAAAAAGACACATTGCGAGAAAGTGCCGAAAAACTAAAACAAGCCATCACTAAAGTATCAGGTAACCTTGCGCAAGCACGTCCAATGAAAGCAAAGTTTGAATCGTCCTTGGTTGACGTGCTGCGCAAAATTGAGGTTATTAGTAGAGAATTGACTGCTTTAAACCAGCAAATAACAGAAGCTGAGAAAACAGAAAAGCAGTTGGCTGAAAAAAAGAGTCTATATGAAAGCATTTTGATGCAGAAGGCCAAGCTATTTATGCTTCTCGATACCCTCAACATGGCCGATGATGCTGAGCTTGAAAGACAAATCAAAGAGATAAATAAGCAGCTTAAAGCCATCAATAAAGACCTTAAACACTACGATGTGAAAAAAGATCTAGAAAAAGCCTCGGAAAAAATAAATGAATATATGGCTGAAGTTGGTAGCCATTTTGAATTTGAAAGCAGCTATAAACCTATCAATCTTCATTTCTCATTTGAGACATTCGACCTTTACCACCTAACCACTGAAAGCGAAAGAATTTACTTAAGATCAATGGGTAGCGGTGCAAACTGGTTGTACTGTCACATGACTCTGTTTTTGGCACTACACAAGTATTTTGCAGAGTTGGGTGATAATTGCGCCATTCCATCGATACTTTTTTTTGATCAACCGACTCAAGTATATTTTCCTAACTTTAATCGAGATAACTCTGAATCTTTTGAAGATCAAAAAAGTCAGGAGTCGGAGCAGCGAACGAATACAGAAAGGCCAGTAGATGAAGATGTAAAAGCAGTTGAAAACCTGTTCAGCCAATTATCGATTTATTGTAATGAGCTTGAGCTAAGTAACGGGTTTAGCCCACAAATCATCGTGACAGACCATGCTGACAATTTAACTTTGTCGGGGGGAGTGTCTTTTGAATCCTTAATTAACGGCAATCGGTGGCGAATGCGCGGCTTGATTCATCCTACAGGAGAGTAAATACAGTCTAACAAGCGTGTTAGCCTGTTACGAGAGTCGGTGCAATTTAAGACAATGTCCGATTTTGAATACATTCGAACTGTTAGAGTAAAACTGTACAGAGTATAACAAGACGCTGTTTACGGAAAAAATTCCGCAAAGCTCGGCGTTATATTTTAAGGAGAGTCACATGAAAATAAATCTTGCTCATATTCGAGAAAAATCTACTACAGGAGGTTGGATAGACTTCGCAGTCTTTGATGCTAAAGCTACATCTGGAGGAAGCTCTGGTAATGACACATTACTTGCGCAACTTACCGCACAAGCACGAGCCAACGGGCTAAAAGTTGATCAGTCGGCTTTAGCGTATAAACAGGGAAGTCGAATTATGTTTCATGGCGATAAAAATTTAGTTGACTATTTATCTAAGTCAGGTGTTCCAAGATGGACGCATACAATTGACGTATAAAAATATAAGGCGCTCAAACTTGACGCAGCTACGCTTGGCGTTAGAAAAAGGGAGTTACAAACCAACGAGGATAAAAACTAGCTCAAAAACGATCTGTACCCTATGGACGTGATGTTTCTGCTGGCGCTTATAAGTGCGAAGACTGCGAGTATGAGTACTCCAATCAATCAAAAATATCTTTGCCTCCATGCCATAAGCGTAATCAAGCCACTCATACCAAAAATTGCTGGCATATTTTGAGTGGCCAAGGTGATGCTTTAAGGGGCCTTACCCGCAGTGCTTAATAAGCATAATGTCCAAAGCAGCGGATGTTTCGCTTCGTTACTTTGGACATTATGCTAAAAATTTACGGAGTTTGATTTTATGAGGAATATATGAAAGTTTTTGTAAGTTACTCAAGCAAAGACCTGGCTGATGTCGAGGCCTTGAAAGCTAGTCTCGCGAATGGTCCGATTGAGCTTTTTGTTGCTGAAAATAGTGTCAAGCCAAGTGAGTCGTTAGCGTCAGAAATTAAATTAGCAATAAAAGCATGTCATCTTTTTGTGGTGGTATGGAGCAATCACGCAAAAGAATCTGATTGGGTGTCGCAGGAGGTTGGGCAAGCAGTTGCTTTAGGCAAAGCCATATTACCGATTGTTCTGGAAGGGAGTATGGGGTTGCCTGGATTTATGTCCGAGCTCAAATACATATCTGCCGAAGGCAACAGAAAGGATGCGATGAGTCAGGCGTCCAGTATAATTTTAGAAAAGTATGAGAAACGGAAAAAGGAGCAAGAAGATACACAGCGCAAACAGTCAGATAGCGATACTAAATTTTTACTGGGTGCAGGAGCATTAGCATTATTTCTATTTTCACGTTGAGCTATAACAAAGAACTGCAATCTGTCTTTGTAAGAGGGGCGCTTTTTGTTCAGAAAATCCTGTCATCTTGCTTCGCAGTTGATTTCAGCGTTATGCATACAGGTTGAATAGTTAATGAGCTGAATCCCAGCGAGAGCGCTTTCCTCGTGGACGATTCGCAACGAGCGCTGGGTGCGTTCGGTTGCTGCGAACCCAATGGCGAACGTCGAAAATATTTATAACGCAGTAGCAAAAGCGAGTCGAACAAATGCATAACAAATCGTTGGGTTGTGGCATTTTCCGCGCGCTCCACAAAAGCTGCTCAATAGGGGCTGCCAACGCTTGGTCAGGCAGTCCCTTGGTCAGGCGTCATGCAACCGAGCGGAGAGGTTGTTCTGAAAGTCACTCGTTAAGATAGTTCTTGTCAGAAGTTTGCTCTACTTTTTTGATGATTTACTAGGTTTTAAGTCCGGAGTATTTCCCGGTGTGTTTTTGTTGTCACGACGGCGTTGGTCATGTTCGCCTGTTGATTTGGCCTTTGGTTTCGGACCTGGTTTAAGAGCCATATTGGTTTCCCTTTAGTTTATAAGAGCAAGTCGCTCATGCATTAATGTATTAACATTGCCGCATATACACAATAGGTGAGAATGGCTTGATGTTCTCAGCCGCTGACCTAAGTTTTTTGTTATTAAAACGAAACAGTTGCTCCGAGAGTGTAGCGACGTCCATCAAGAACAGAGTTATATGTTTCGTAATCCACTTGCTTGTCGAATACGTTATAAACCCCAGCCATTAGCGACAGATTTTTATTGATTTTGTAGTTTCCACCAAAATCAACAAAGGTATAGGAGGGCGAGCCAGTGCTCATTCGGCTGCGACTTTGGTAGTCAGACGATTTGCCGCGATAATTTACACGTGCCCAGCTGCTCACTTGTTCGTTTACAGTCCAGTCTAAGGTTGAATTAAACATATGCTTTGGCATCTTATTTAATGGCTTTCCTTTAAATGCCCCACTTTTTTGTTCTGAATGAGTAAACGTGTAGCTGGAGCTTAGATCTAATGCCTCAGTGATGTTCCAATCAAAGGATGTTTCAACGCCACGCATTTGCGCTTTATCAACGTTTATACGGTCGCTAATAAACTTATAGGCTGTACTTCCTATCATGCAAGCACCGTTCGCAGCGGAACCATCACCATCTGTACAGCGTCGTTCTTCGGTGATTTTGTCTTTAAAATTCGTTTGATAGAGTGTTGTGCTGACGCTTAAGTTCTTTAAGTTATCCCAAATGACACCAAATTCAGTGCTTAATGATTTTTCAGGAGAGAGCGCAGAGTTGCCAACGATAATTGCGGGATCACCGCCGCCGCCAGTGATTTGTCCCCAGTTATCTACCGCGGATCGGATGTCAGGAGAGCGATAGCCGCTTGAGACTCCCCCTTTGAATGTCCATTGCTCTAAAGGGTTCCAGACGCCATATATACGAGGTGACCAGTGTGAGCCATAGTTCTCGTCGCGGTCTAAGCGCAAACCGGCAGTCAGCGCAAAGTCATCGTGCAGCTGCCATTCATCCTCTGCAAATACCGCCCAAGACCAACGGGTTAAACGGTTTTTGTCTAGCGCCATTTCTAGCTGGTTGCCTTCGTCATGCAGATCTTCGTATTTATATTGACCACCCAGAGTGGCGGTATGCTGCCCTAAGAAAATAGATGATTGGGTATCAAAAACAGAGTTTTTAAGTTCCATTTGACGGCTAGGGTTTTCAACTTTCTCTTGCTGGATGTATGACTCGCTGACCACGTTGTCCCAGCGGCCATTATGGGTCAATGCGAAATGAGTGCGGTCGTAATCAGTTTGTGAGTCAGAACGAGTGGCGCTACGACCTTTTCGTGCGTTGCGTTCTTGTTCAGTTTTACCTGCTTCTAGAATAAGTTCGTTATGTTCATTGGGTGTAAAAGCAAGTTTGCTGGTAAGGCTGTCAGATTTTTGCTGGTTATAGCCGTTAGAGAATTGGTCTTCAGTACGGCGAGACGTTTGTCCAAAGAGCTGCAAACCCAAAACCCCATCAATCAACGGCCCAGAAAGATAAGCGTTGGTTTGATGATAATCCCCAGACTTTGAGCGGTCTTGTGCGGTGTATTCATTTCGCAAAGATCCCCGCCATTGAGTGTTGGTTTTGCGAGTAATGATGTTAATAACACCGCCCATAGCATCAGAGCCGTACAACGATGACATTGGACCGCGCACGACCTCAATTCGATCAATGGCTTCAATCGGTGGTAACCAGCCTTGCTCAATACCTGGGCCATCACTGTTAGGTCGTGTTGCTCTTGAGTCTTGGCGTTTACCGTCGACCAGAATTAACGTGTATTTAGCTCCCATTCCACGAATGCTGATATCGCTAGAGCTCGCGCCGCCAGTCACGACAACACCAGGCACATCTTTTAGCGCGTCAGTCGCATCGCGGTATGATTTTTTTGCCAATTGTTCGCCAGAGATAACGCTAATAGAGGCAGGAGCATTTTTAATTTGCTGCTCAAAGCCCGAGGCGGTTACCACCGTGTTTTTCAGCTTAACGGTTCGCTCTTCTGCGAATGACTGTTGTGTGCCAAAACTTGCAATGACAAAAGCTAACAGTGATAGGGCGTGGGTGTGTTGTTTTAGAGGAAGGTGCATGTGAAAAATCCAGTGAAGTAAGAGTAAATTCACTGCTAATGATAATCATTATTATTTAGTTGTAAACCATTGTTACAGCAAAAGCGTCATTTTATCGATTGGTGTGCCCAATAGACTCTAGAACAATATCGCTGCAATCATCTGAAAGTGCAGCGTTTGTGCAAAGTTGTAGCAATGTGTGACTCTTTAGCAAACACATCTGAGGTTTTTGCAAAAGTTACAGTGATGAGGGCATGGCATACTTCTTACGAATGATAATCGTTACTATGGGTGTGCAGCATGCAGAAATCTTTATGGTTACTCAGTGGGCTCGCTTTTGCTGTGACAGCGCAAGCGAACGAACCTGATGTAAGTAAGTACGACTTAGGTGAGGTTGTGGTGCTAGGTACCGCTGAGGAGACTTTGAAGCAGGCTCCAGGAGTGTCTATTATTACGGCAGAAGATCTTGCTAAACGGCCCGTTAATAATGATCTGTCCGAAGTCATTCGAACAATGCCAGGGGTCAATCTGACAGGAAACAGTACCAGTGGACAGCGTGGTAATAACCGGCAGATTGATATTCGTGGCATGGGGCCAGAGAATACTTTGATTTTAATTGATGGCAAACCGGCCAGCAGTCGTCAGTCAGTACGCTACGGCTGGCGTGGTGAGCGCGATACACGCGGCGACACGAACTGGGTGCCTGCTGAATCTGTTGAGCGCATTGAAGTCTTACGTGGTCCAGCCGCAGCACGATACGGTAGTGGTGCGGCTGGGGGTGTCGTTAATATTATTACTAAAAGTGTGCCAGAGACTTTCCAAGGATCTGTGACGGCGTATACCAACCAGCCGCAATCCTCGAAGGATGGTGCCAGCGAACGTATGAACTTTATGCTAGCGGGTCCGCTATCCGAAACGTTTGGATTTCGTATTTCAGGTAACGTGGCAAAGACAGATTCAGATGAAAAAGATATTAATCGTGGCCACCAGTCTACACGAGGTTTTATTCCAGGCCGTGTAGATTATCGTGATACATATCCCGCTGGACGTGAAGGTGTACGGAATAAAGATTTGGCTGCACGTTTAAGTTTTCAGCCGATGATGGACCATCAATTTGATTTAGATGCCAGTTTTAGTCGACAAGGAAATATTTATACAGGGGATACACAAAATACCAATAACTACACCACTAATGCAGCGGGGCAGTTAGTTGCTACCTCAGACCGAGTTGAACGATATCTTGATCGTGAAACCAATGTGATGTATCGCGAAAACTACGCTTTCACCCATCGAGGTGAGTACGATCTTGGTAGCTCGCTGAGCTATGTTCAGTATGAAAAAACACGCAACCGTCGCTTAGATGAGGGCCTGGCTGGTGGTACTGAAGGTCTGTTTTCTGATGATAATAAGAGTACTTCAGTGCTGCACCAGTACCGTGCCCATACTGAATTTGACATGCCTGTAGAGCTTGCTGGACTTAATCAAGTGCTGACCTTTGGCTCTGAATGGATGCAAAGCAAGTTCACTGATGACAACTCTGTAGGCCAAACCACAACAGAAGGAGGGCTTGTGGGTGGCGTGCCTGCTGCGCAGCGTGACGCTCAAGCGAAGGATCATATTGTTTCGGTATTTATTGAGGACAATATTGAGCTGACAGAGAATACGTTGCTGACACCAGGTTTACGTTATGACAAACATAGCGTCACGGGTGGCAACTGGAGTCCTGCGCTAAATATATCGCATCACTTTGATGACGCATGGTCATTAAAAGCAGGTATTGCTCGTGCTTATAAAGCCCCTAATTTATATCAAACCAATCCCAACTATTTACTCTACAGCCGTGGCAATGGTTGCTGGGGTGCTGGTGGAGCTTGCTATTTACAGGGCAACAAGGATCTCAAGGCTGAGACTAGTGTGAATAAGGAGCTGGGAATTGAATTTGTTAAAGACGATATCGTTGCAGGGATGACGTATTTCCACAACAGTTATCGCAACAAGGTTGAAGCGGGACTGCAACCAGCTGGACAGGCATCTGGAGGGCAGGGTGGATTTGCTAATGCAGATGTTTTTATGTGGGATAACGTTTCTAAAGCTGTCGTTGAAGGGCTTGAAGGTACGTTTAATATTGGTCTGACACCAACATTGGATTGGTCGAATAATCTGACATACATGCTGCAGAGTGAAAATAAATCAACAGGCGAGTCATTGTCAGTTATTCCAGAGTTTACTTTAAATTCGCGTTTGGATTGGCAGGTAAGCAAACGCTTGGGCTTGCACACACATGTCACTTGGTACGGTAAGCAAAAGCCAAACAAGTATGATTTTCAAGGCATACGAGCCACAGGTGAAGAGCAGCAACAGTTATCGCCCTATGCGCTGTTTGGGCTGGGTGGTCGCTATGGTCTAAGTGAACAATTAGTTCTTACTGCTGGTATTGATAATCTGTTTAACAAGCGTTTATACCGTCGTGGCAACGCTGTAGGCGTTGGCGATCCTCGGACCATATACGGGGCAGGAGCAGCAACGTATAACGAACCTGGGCGTAGCTTCTATACTTCGGCAACGTTTAGTTTTTAAGTCAAAACAAAATTGAGGCAGTGCAGGTTGCTGCCTTAGAATTTGTTTTGAAATTGTTTAGGGGTGACACCAAATTCTTTTTTTACAGCTGTGGCGAAGTTTGCAGCATTGCTATAACCCGCTATATCTGCGGCTTGACTGATATTTATTTGATCTTTTTGCAGCGAGAGCAGAGCGCGTTTTAGACGCTGTTGCCGATGATACTGAGCTACGCTGACATGAAAGTTGCTACGGAAATATCGCTGTAGACTGCTGATGCTCATGCCAATGTGCCGGGCAATGTCTACTGGCGATAGGAGGGTGAATTGTGGACTGTCTAGCAATAATTTGGCCTGCATAAGTTGCTGATTAATAGAAGGCGTTTCTCTGGCGTAAGAAGGTGTGGGTTTAATCAGGCTAAACAATGCTTCACTGATTAGCTCAATACAGCGGCTCTCTAAAAATAGCTGATGCATACCAAATAGGGTGGGCGGCGTGGTTAATATTTGTTGAGCTATCGTCAGCGCTTTTTTTGAGGGTTGCCACAGATGTGAGCTTAGATGTTGCTCAAGGAAAGGTAACAGTTGTTTTGGAATGCTAGGGAGGCTGTCTAAGAGCCATGCATGACTAAAAGAAATACTCACTGTTTTTTCATATCCTTGCGACAAGCCGCGACGCTCAAAACGAGTGGGGCGGGTCAAGCTAACCAGTGATGCTGTATTGCAGTGTTGGTCTGAGCTTCTACCCAGTACAAAGTGTTGCTGATCAAATGAAATGTCGGCCTGTCCTTCGATCACAATCGCGAGCTTAATACTAGGCAGTAATGTTGCCTGTGTGATGACCTCGTGCAGGTTATGGACGTTGGCTGTATGCAGAATGAGCCCATGCCGCAGAGCAATAACCTGAAAACAACCTGTTAGCAGCGGCTTATCAGTACGTCGCTGCAGAGGATAGATGCACTGGTGATCCAGAGTTAAAGGGCTAGAGCGGCGAGCGATTTCCTGTTGGTTTAATAAGGGCAGTGAAGCGGGCTGAGATTGCATAGACAGGACTTCCATAAAAGCTGTGAAAGAGGCTTACGCTACTCCCATGTCACATTGACAATATTCTGATTGCTCATGCCAATTAAGTGATTTGCAACGACTTGCTGCATTTTGTCTAACTCTTCGGGTTGGTTGCTTTTGAGATGTAATTTTAATTCATTGTCTGCGGCAGTAAGAGTGCACAACGTATGGCCAAAATCTATCGTGCCAGCGAGCTCTGACTGCTCAACCTCAAACTTGTGGGCCCAGTGTTTGCATAAACGATTGATATAACGGTTTGGGTTTTCTACGGTGACAAGAGCATTGCTAATTAACATGGAAACACCTTGATTGATAAAGAGGTCTAGTTGATAATGATTATTATTGCTTTTTGCGGCAAAGGTTGCAAGCCGCTCTATTTTTGAATGCTGAGGGCAGTTATGCGAATCGGAAATCTTAAAAAAACAGTATTACAAACAGTCACAGCTGTTGTGGCATTAGCCACGCTGCTAGGGCAGGCGCACGCAGCGACACATACGGTAGAAACAGCAAATGGGCTGATAAAAATTTCAGACCATGTTCAGCGCGTTATTACTCTTGATGAGACTGCATTGGATGTGGCTTTGAGTGTGGGTGTCGAGCCGATAGGTACCCTGGCAACACGAGGGGGAACAGGCGTTGCGCCTTACTTGCAGGAGCACTTGCAAGGCGAGATAACTTTGCTTGGTAGCGTCAGAGAACCAAATTTAGAGGCCATTTTGCGGTCGAAACCAGATTTGATTTTAGCGCCTGTAACGCTGTCTAAAATGCTTTATCAAAAGCTGTCAAAAATTGCCCCGACAATTCAGCCGCAAGGCAGTGCTGTGAATGGTGACTGGCAAAGTTTATCGCGCACTTACGCGGCAGCGCTGAATAAAACAGCTGCTTTGGAAGAAAAGCTGAAATCGATAGATCAGCAACTGAATGCATATCGCAAGCAAACCAGCGCACCATTGCATATATCGATTGTTCGCTGGAATCCCCAAGGCCCAATAGTGATGTCCAGTCAGTTGTTTGCAGGACAAATGCTTACGCAGGCAGGCTTTAAGAGTATTGCTTTGGCCGAAAAGCTAGGAAATAAGCCGCACAGTGACACGTTAAGTTTAGAAAATTTGGCGCAGGCAGATGGTGATTGGCTATTGCTCGCAACGTTAAATGAAGATGGCGCTCAAGCGCTTGCACAAGCTAAGCAGCAACCTGCTTTTCTGCGTTTGTCTGCAGTTAAAAACAACCGGGTACTGGCTGTTGATGGCCAAGTCTGGAGCAGTGGTTCCGGACCGTTAGCAGCCAATATTGTTTTGCAGGACTTAAAGCGTATTGAAATCAATGCCGAGTAAGCAGGGCCAACAGCAGCGTTTATATAGGGCGCTTCTAGGTTGCAGCATTGGCTTAGTCGTTTTGGTGCTGTTCAGCTTCTTGTTCGGCGCTGGGCCGGTTGGTTGGCAGCAAAGCTTAGCGGGGTTGTTGTCGAGTGTCGGCTCTAAACATGATGCAACACACTTTGTGCTATTTGATTTGCGATGGCCGCGTACAGCTCTGGCAATTATTGTCGGAGCAGCTTTGGCTGTATCCGGTGCAGTATTGCAGGCTGTGACGCGCAATGCTTTGGCTGAACCTGGATTGTTGGGTGTCAGCGCAGGCGCTTCTTTTGCTGTGGTTGCAGCCATTTATTTAGGCGCTAGTGCGGCCACATTGAATATTTGGGTGGCTATCCTAGGTGCTCTGGTGGGCTGTGCATTGGTGCTTGCGGCAAGTCATGTGCAGGGTGTCAAGGGAGATCCGGTGCGACTGATTTTAGCCGGCGCTGCCTTTTCCAGTTTGCTCTTAGCCATTACCAGTGTGGTGTTATTACAGGATCAGCGAACTGCTGATGAAATGCGTTTTTGGTTGATAGGAGCCTTAGCAGGGCGTCCTCAAGAAGCGTTAGTCGTCAGTGGCTTAGCCATGTTGTTAGGGTTTGCGCTGATATTGTTTAATGTGCGGGCGTTATCAGCACTCGCTTTGGGTGAGCGTATTGCTCGCGGCTTGGGCCATAACCCCGTTGTAGTACAACTCATTAGTTTGGCAGCTGTAGCTATCTTGGTCGGTGCTGCGACAGCTGCGGCTGGACCTATTGCTTTTGTAGGGCTGGTGGTGCCATTCATTGCGAGAGCTTTAGTGGGACCAGATATTCGTAGGGTTTTCTTTATTGCTCTGCTGTTGGGCCCATGCGTATTGCTACTGGCTGATATTTTGTCACGCTTGTTAGTCCCTCCTTATGAGTTGCCGGTGGGTGTGGTAACGGCTTTTGTCGGTGCACCAATTTTGATTTTAGTGGTGCGTCAGCGTCGGTTATCAATGCTATGAGCCATTAATTTTATGCGAATGAAAATAAATGCATATGCATCGCCGTGGTGCATGTCAGCTTTTTTACTACTGGTGCTGCTTGGTTTGATTCTGTTGGGCCTCAGTATTGGCGATAACGGTTTAACTCTTCAGCAAAGTGTGTGGGCTGTTTTTGGAGCGGGTGATACTTTTGCGGTGTTTTTAATACAAGAGCTGCGTTTGCCGCGGATTATCGCGGCCATTTTAAGCGGTGCCGCTTTAGCGGTTGCTGGCTGCCTGTTACAGACCTTGGCGCGTAATCGTTTAGCAACGCCGAATGTGATTGGTTTAGACAATGGTGCAACCGCGTTCGCAGTTGCTTCAATTGTTGCGGTTCCGGTCAGTTTAGCGACACCTGTATTGGCCTTAACAGGTGCAGCAACTGCGGCAGCGCTGGCCTTTGGTTTGAGCGCAGGTTCTGGTGCGCGTGGCTATCGATTTATTATTATGGGAATTGGTGTAGGTGCTGTATTTGGTGCGCTGACCAATTTCATGTTAGCGCGCACAGATATGGACAGTGCCAATAGTGCCTACCCGTGGACTGTTGGCAGTTTAAATGCACGTCCAGAAGAAGCTATCTATTGGCTTGGCTGCGCTTTAATACTAAGTGTGCCGTTTGCTGTGTATGTCGCTCGCAGTTTAAACACCATGCGTTTATCAGATGCAGTTGCTATAGGGTTAGGTGCTTCAATTCGTCAAACTCGATGGCTGACTCTTATTGTTGTTGTCTTGCTGACTGGATTTTCCGTCGCCTTGGCGGGACCGATCGGAATCATTGCATTGGCTGCGCCAGAGGCTGCGCGCAGCATGAGCTCAGCTAATCGAGTACCCGTTTTATCAGCTGGACTGGTAGGAAGTTGCTTGATGTTGTTGGCCGACACCATCGGTCAATATGCCTTTTCTCCCATCGAAGTTCCGGTCGGTTTAATTACGGCCATTGTTGGTGGTCCTTATTTAATCTGGATTCTTTTGCGGCAACCGCAACAAAGCACATTATGACTTTTTTTAATTCGAGTTTAGCGCACACACTTACGCCAGCATCATTGGTTGCTGAGCAGTTGAGTCTGGGGTATGGCGAACAGCTGATTATAGATCAGCTTTCACTAGAGATTCCGGAACAGAAAATAACTGCCATTATCGGTCCCAATGGCTGTGGTAAATCCACCTTGCTGTCAGGTTTAGCTCGGGTATTAAAACCTAAAGCTGGACAAGTGTTACTCAATGGAAAATCAATTCATCTGCAATCCAATCGAAAGGTGGCGCAGCTCTTGGCTTTGTTGCCACAAGAAGCACACGCTCCAGATGGTTTAACGGTGACAGAGTTGGTTCGCTTTGGACGGCAGCCGCATCAAGGGTTTTTGCAGCAATGGGGCTATGAAGATGAAGCGATCGTACAAGATGCCATACGTTTGGCTAACTTGGAGGCTTTAGCTGGTCGTGCTCTAAACTCAATTTCAGGTGGACAGCGGCAAAGGGCTTGGCTGGCAATGACGGTGGCGCAGAGTACACCATTGCTGCTGCTGGATGAACCAACGTCTGTTTTGGATTTAGGTCATCAAATCGAAGTGTTCGAGATTATTAGTCAGCTGGCAAAAGCGGGGAAAACCATAGTAATGGTTGTTCACGATATCATGTCGGCATGTCGTTATGCAGATCACATTGTGGCATTAAAACAGGGGGCCATTATTGCCGAAGGCGCGCCTAAAGATATTATAACGTCTGATTTGATTCGACAGCTGTACGGTGTTGACTGTCATATTATGGAAGACCCTCATAATGGCAGCCTGTTGCTAACAGGAGCAATGAGAAGTAGTCGTTAAAGAATACGATACAAAAGAGTATCAATCGATAAAGTTACGCTTGCCTCGTGATAACAGTCAAAGGGCTGTTGTTTATTCATAAATAATACCTTGTGCCATACGCAGTGCAGCGGGTATTGAAGCGGCTAATAAACTGCCGTGGGTCTGCTGAAAGTATTCGTGGTATTGCACTTCTAGCTCGGGCATAAGGCTTAAGCGTTTAGCTAAGTTACGTGTTGCATCATCCTGCAGGTTTTCGTTATCACGTTGTGATGAGCTTCGCTGGATTAACACCTGCGCTTGCGGTCGTTTATTACGCTGTTGATACGGGGTTTCAGCTTTTAATATCAAACCTTGTTGCCACCACAGAGAAGGGTCAGCCGCAATATACGTTTGAAAGCTATCTGGGTGGTTAAATAGCGTATGTAGAACAAATAGACCTGCGAAGGAGTGTCCCCATAAAGCCTGTCTGTCAGGGTCTAGGTTAGCGAGCTGCGCTACTTTTGGTTTTATCGTATGCTCCACAAACTGCCAAAAGGTCTCAGCTCCGCCGTATTGTCGTGCTTCATGCTGTTGCACTTCAGGCGCTAACTCCGGAGTGTAGTCGTACGCTCTTGCTATGACGTCAAAGTACAATTCGGTGTCATAACCCATGGTTATAATGACTGGCAGATCAGCACCTTGTAAGCGACTAAATTTCTGGTCACTTAAGGTTGCCAAGGCAGCGTTGCCGTCGAGCATGTATAACGTTGGGTAACCGCTGCTGGGAGCAGGGGCTTTAGGAACAGCAACAGTGATTCGGTAATGTCTTTGCTGGTCAACTGATGTGAAAGCCAGTTGTTCAAAGCGATAGTATTTTGAAGTTTCATCTGCAACAGTTAAGCCGACTTTCTGGGTTAGGTCAGGTGCTGCAATAGCTGAGCCATGCATCATAAAATATAAACTGAGGATAAGCGTTTTGTAGTAGCGCATCGTATTCTCTGTGTTTTTCATTATTGTAGGCAATCCGCCTGAACCTCAATAACATCTTTGACAAGAAGTACTATCAGAGCATCGGTACCAACATCGTTTATGGCCTCAACCAGTATGGTGAGCCGCGCAATGCCATGGTGACGGTACGCTGGTCTCTTTGATAGGCCGGAAGTTAACTCGTAGGATTAACTTGTTAAGCGTAATTGGTCTCTTGTCGTTGAGCAGCATGTTTTTGATACAAATTACGCCTATGTATGCTGCAACTATTCCCTCCCATTCATAAAATATCTACTTTGCGGTTGGGGATTCTGCCTTCTCATCCGTCTTATTCTTTATGACGCTAAATTAAAGGCATCATTACATCGCTATAAGATCGTTGTCGTAGCAATAGCGTGTAACACCCTGCGTAGCTATTTCTAAGGGGGTTCTGCTTTTAATAAAGACTTGGCTGTGCCGATGATTTAGCTGTCTGTTGGCTACTTTTATGCGGTTGCAACGGAGAGTGGTTTATTTTAAACCATAATTACCTCGATAAGTCATAACCAAATTAACTAGGGAAATAATGCCTAAATTATTTTTTTACGTCACATTTATACGCCATTGGCTATTCTTACTAGTGTTGACTTTAACAGCGTTGCTGTGGCTTTGGTCGAGCTCGCAACCAGCAGCGCAATGGCAGACGGCAATAGTTGAGCGCGATACTGTTGAAGCCACTGTAGTTGCCGTTGGTACTTTGCAGCCAGTACGCTCGGTAGAAGTTGGCGCTCAGGTTTCGGGGCAGATCACCCATATTCTTGTGCAGTCTGGCGATGTGGTCAGTAAAGGGCAGTTATTGGCTGAGATTGATGCTAGCGTACTTACTGCTACAGTTGATGCTGGACGTGCTCAAATTGCAGGTTTGCGCGCGCAACTTATGGATGCGCAAGCACAACATGAGCTGGCGCAGTTACAAAATACACGTCAGCAGCAAATGGCTAAAAGCGAGTCCACTCGATTGGAAGACGTGCAGGTTGCCACCGCAACATTTAAGTCGACTGGTGCACGGGTAGCCCAAATAGAAGCACAGATTTTGCAAACCATATCGAGCCTCAAGGCGGATGAAGCACGGCTGGGCTATACGCGTATTTATGCCCCAATTGCTGGTACTGTCATTGGTATTGATGCGAAGGAAGGTCAAACACTGAATGCCACATACCAGACGCCTACGGTGCTGCGTATTGCTGATTTGAGTCAGATGACTGTGTGGGCCGATGTCTCGGAAGCGGATATTCGTCGAGTTAAAGCTGGAATGCCTGCGTACTTCAGTACTTTAGGCGTTGAGCGCAGACGTTGGCACGGTAAGGTACGTCAAGTTTTACCAGCTCCACCATTAGCTGCTGGTAGTCAAGGTAATGGTGATGTACCAGCCGCTGTGACTAAAGCAGTGCAGTACACGGTGCTTTTTGATGTGAGCAATGATGACGGCAACTTAATGCCACAAATGACTGCTCAAGTGACCTTTGTTACTTCTTCGGTACAAGATGTTTTGGTGGCGCCATTGTCTGCTTTTAAGCTAGAGAGGGAGGAGAGAGAGGCCTATTTAGCGCAAGTCTTAGTGGGAAAAGGTAGTCAGCAGCAGGTGCAAGTACGGCGTGTCTCTCTTGGTACTCGAGATCGTATGCGAACTGAAGTACTTGAAGGCTTGGCTGAAGGGGAGCAGGTTATTACAGGTGAAATTATACCGGAAGCTGTAATTCGGAGATTCCAGTGGTAGATAAATCACGGCAGGATCAATCGCTTCTTTCTATGTATTCCAGTCATCCTCCTTTAATTGAGCTGCGTGGCATTCGCAAACGCTATGGTGGCGGAGCAACACAGCAGTCTGAGGTCGAGGTCTTACATGGTATTGACCTGTCGATTTATGCCGGAGAATTTGTTGCTCTGGTTGGGGCTTCTGGTTCTGGAAAATCTACGCTTATGAATATTCTGGGGTGTCTAGACCGCCCAAGTGATGGCTGTTATTTTTTCAACGGGCAAGATGTGGCGCAGTTTGATGCGGAGAAGTTAGCTTGGTTGCGACGAGAAGCGTTTGGTTTCGTATTCCAAGGCTATCATTTGATTGCTACTGAATCTGCCAGTGAAAATGTTCAAGTGCCGGCGATATATGCTGGTGTTCCTGAAAGTGAGCGAGCCGAACGTGCTGCATCTTTACTTGCTCGACTGGGTTTGGCAGACCGATTGCATCATCGGCCCAAGCAGCTCTCAGGTGGCCAGCAGCAACGCGTATCGATCGCCCGGGCGTTAATGAATGGCGGCAGCATTATTCTGGCTGATGAGCCGACTGGTGCGCTAGATAGCAAAACTGGTGCAGAGGTAATGGTGCTGCTCAATGAGCTTGCTGATGCTGGGCATACCATTATTTTGATTACCCACGATCGAGAGGTGGCTGCACAGGCGCGTCGTATCGTAGAAATCAAAGACGGGGAAATCGTTGGAGATAGCGGCCTCGCTCGTCAAGTAGCAGCCTTGCCTATGCTCGATCCTGCTCAAGCCTACACCGATAATGGCGCATCGTTACTGGCTGACTTACACGAAGCTGCGCGTACGGCTTGGCGAGGCATGAGAGTTAATCGTTCGCGGACGGTTCTTACTTTACTAGGGATTGTCATAGGTGTGGCTTCTGTCATTGTGATGCTTGCGGTTGGAGAGGGCGCTCGCCAAAAAGTGATGATAGAAATGAGTGCTCTAGGAACAACTATTATGTACTTGGGTAGCAAGGCGCCAAACACAGGAGGCCCAGTAGGGCAATTGACGGATGATGATCTTAATGCTGTGGCGCAATTACCTGAGATACGCACTGTATTACCAGTGATTGGTGATCCGCTTACTGTGCGTTACGGCAGTGTTGACCGTGAAATTTATGTTTTTGCAGCCAGTGAAGATATGCCAGCAGTTCATCACTGGCGGGTTGCCCAAGGACGCTACTACACGGCTGCAGAAGATCGCGATCTCGCACCATTGGTAGTCTTGGGACATAAAGCCAAAGAGCACTTTTTTCCGGATATCGATAGTCCTTTAGGTGAGCAATTGCTGATTGGTACTTCATCTTTTGAAGTAATTGGTGTCATGGTTGAGCGTGGTGCAGATTCTGGTGCTCAGAACTATGACGATATGGTATTTATTCCCTATCAATCGGGACGCGCAAGGGTGTATCAAGCTCAAACTCAACCAGACTATGTTGTGGTTGATGCCGCCTCTTCTGCGCAAGTATTTGCTGCTGAGAAAAAAATGAAACAATTGCTTCTTGAGCGCCATGCAGGTCGGGACGATTTTAGTGTCAGTAATGCGGCAGCCCGCCTACAGGCAGAAGAAGCCACGCAGCAAAGTATGACCATTATGCTGGGATTGATTGCTGGAGTATCGCTGTTAGTAGGAGGCATCGGAGTGATGAATGTGATGCTGATGACTGTGCGGGAACGTACTCGAGAGATTGGTATTCGAATGGCTACGGGGGCGCGGCAGAAAGACATCATGCGTCAGTTTTTGACTGAGGCTGTATTGGTGACAATGGTCGGAGGCATGGTGGGCGTGATGACTGGACTGCTACTCGGTGCAGGGTTGATAGCGTGGGGGATTCCAGTGGTTTTTTCTGTATCGGCTATGCTACTGGCTTTCGGCTGTGCAGTGTTTACTGGCATCGTGTTTGGGTTTATGCCTGCACACACGGCAGCGCAGCTTGATCCAGTTGCTGCACTGGCAGGGGACTAATAATGGGCAGACATAAGGCCTTGTTTTTTACTTTACTACTAACCGCTGGGTGTGCGACTCAGCCTGTTTCACTCGACAGCACTACGCCAGTTTTGCCGAAAGAATGGAACCATCAGACAGCGAGCGCTGCAGGTAGAGTGAATCAAGAGTGGTGGCTCAGTTTTGGTAGTGCAGAGCTCAGTCATTTGATTGAACAGGCCCAAGCTCAGAGTTTAGATATTACCGCAGCAACAGCTCGGGTGCGCCAAGCAGAAGCATCAGCAAAAATTGCTGCCGCAACACTACTGCCGCCTGTCAGCAGTCATCTGAACGCCAGCCGTGAAGGACGTATTGGCGGCAATGCTAATGTTGATGGCAGTCACTATGGAGCAGTTTTCTCCACTAGCTATGAACTGGATCTTTGGGGCGGCAATCGAGCTCGTCGTGATAGCGCGCTGGCTACTTTGCAATCTGATATTTTCGCTCGTGATACCGTGCAGCTTACGGTGACTACTGGTGTTGCCAGTGCGTGGCTGCAGGTAGTGGGATTGCATGAGCGCATTGCTATTGCCAATCAGAGTTTGCACAGTGCTGAGCGTTTACTGACTTTGATTGAGTCGCGTGTGCGTGCTGGCGCAGCAACGCCGCTGGAGTTGGCGCAGCAACGTGGGCAAGTAGCGAGCCAGCAACGTAGTCTTGCAGAGCTGCAACGGCAGGTTAGCGATGCTCAAACAGTGGCGGCATTGTTACTTGGTCAGGCGCATAAACCTAACATTTCATTAGGTACACTTGCGGACGTACAGGCCCCCGTAATTACGAGTGGTTTGCCAGCTGAACTGCTTACGCGCCGTCCTGATATTGCACGCGCTGAAGCTAGGTTGCTGGCTGCTGATGCGAACGTACTGGTTGCTCGAGCTGCAATGCTGCCTAACTTGAAGCTCACAGGTGGTGTAAGTAGTGGAAGTGATAGGTTACTCCATACGCTTGATCACCCACTGTATTCACTTGCATCAGGTTTAACCGCACCGATCTTTAATGCTGGCCAGCTAGCGGCCGGACGCGATCTTGCTCTAGCGCAGCGTGAGGAGCTTCTAGCTGATTATCATATGGCTATCATTGCAGCTTTTAGTGATGTGGAAATCGCGCTTAATACTCTAGCTGGTATTGATGCTCAAATAACAGCTCAGGCTGAAGTATTGCGGCAGGCGCAACGTGCGCTAGATTTAGCAGAAAATCGCTACCGCGCAGGTGCCGACACATTGCTCGTGTTACTCGACGCACAACGTACGAGGTATAGCGCACATGATGATGCTGTGCAGCTGAATATGCTGCGATTGCAAGCATCGGTTGCTTTGTATAAGGCGCTTGGTGGTGGCTGGAGTATGCAATCAAGTTGATAGCTTTTCAAAAGTGTTAAACGTCAAAAGGTCGTAGTGATATTGGAAGCTTTAATCTCTCTAGCTTATTGCGAATGATTATCATTAGTTGTAGTGTTTGTCTTTGGCTTCGCATAGATGTTTTTGGAGAAATCTTTGACTGATAATTTGGATCGGTTGTTCCGTCTGCACCAACGCGAATTACAACAGATTGCCTATCGTCGTCTAGGCGATCGTGATATGGCTGCTGACCTTACTCAAGATACTTTTGTTCGTTATATCGGTCTTGACCGACAACAGCGTACAGCAGAAATCCTTAATCCACGTTTTTTCTTGATTCGAGTCTTACGTAATCTCATTATTGATTTAGGTCGTAGCCGCTCACGACGTGGAGTTGTGGTCTCTTTGGATGATGTCCATGATGAATTATTTGATTCCTGTCCTGGACCTGCAGAACTATTGGAGTTGCGTGGACAGTTGTTAACACTGACACGAGCACTTGATGAGTTGCCGGGTGATTGCCGTCAGGCTTTGTTACTTAATCGCTTAGATGGATTGAGCCATGTTGCTATTGCTGAGCGCCTTGGTATCTCGGCAAGTATGGTCAGTAAGCACATCATGCGAGCGTTACGTCACTGCGCTCAGAATCTCGGTTTGTTGGATAAGTAAATGAAGCATCACACTGTTGATTCCTTTGTAGATATGCCATTGACGGAACTGTCCGAGCAAGCTTTGCAATGGTTAGTTGATTTGCATTCTGGTACTGCTACCGATGCGGATTGGAATGAGTATGCACTATGGTGTGAAACATCGCCTGATCATCAGCGTGCAGCAGACATGGCTGAGCATGTATGGCAACGTCTAGGCAGCGCACTAGAGCGTCCATCAGCACGTTCATTGCGCCATTCCGTACTTGGATTGTTATTAATACTAAGTATGACAGCTGGGCTGTACTGGCAAAATGAGAAGCATGGTTGGATGGCAGATCAAGTTACGGCTGTAGGTGAGCGACGTACTTTAATTCTCGATGATGGTTCGCAATTAGCACTTGCACCTAATACTCGCGTTGATATTAAGTTTAATGCTAAGCGACGTGTATTGCGCTTGTATGCTGGCGAGTTATTTGTGCAAGTGGCACAGGATGCGATGTTACGACCTTTTGAAGTTGAAGCAGGTGCAGGGCGTATGCGTGCATTAGGTACTGAGTTTGATGTAAGACGTTATGACGATACGGTAAGTTTGGTTGTTGTTGAGCATAGTGTACGGGTGATTACGCAAAATAATTTACAGGCGATAAACGTCGAAGCAGGACAGAGTATAGAGTATGACTCTCTTCGTATCTCCTCTCCGCAAAGTGTCGATGTCAGTGATTCAACAGCTTGGCGTCGCGACCAACTGGTATTTAACCAACAGCCTCTTAGCGAGGTATTAGAGCAGATTGGCCGTTATCATCGCGGCTTAATTTGGGTACGTGATCGTGATTTAAAGGCACTACTGGTCACAGGGGTTGTGGCAACAGGTGATACCGATGCTCAGTTGCAATTGTTGCAGGACACCTTGCCACTGCGTGTACGGCAGTTGCCTTGGCTTACTGTGGTTGAGCGCAGTAGGGGTGAAAAATAACCATTAGTTTATAAAAACACACATAACGGTTGTCAGGTTTGAAATAGCTAACGTCTTTACTATTGAGATTGATTTTTATTTCGATTATTTCTATAGAAAGGATGAATGTATGCAGCATGTGATCAGACGGACTGTTTTGAGTTTATCTATTGCTATGTCAGGCACTTTAGGAATGATAGCTTCCGCACAAGCAATGGAGGGTCAACAAGCAGTCAGTCAGGCGTATGACATTGCGCCAGGAACGCTAGGACAGGTGCTAACGCGTTTTGCTGAGCAAACTGCGTTACGTTTGATAGTTGCGAGTGAGTTATTGGCGGATCAGCACTCTAAAGGATTGCAGGGGCGTTATGGAGTACAGCAAGGGCTTGAGCAACTGTTGCTTAATAGTGGTTTGAAAGCGTCTATCAATGGTGATGTGATCATCGTTAAAAAAGCACCTATTGAAGGAAGTGCTTTAGAGTTAAGCACTATGACTATCCAAGGACAAGGGATGGGGGAAATGACGGAAGACTCCGGCTCCTATACTACAGGTTTGGTCAGCGTGGGTTCTAAAACACCGACCAGCCTCAAGGACACCCCGCAAACAGTGTCTATCATCAGTCAGCAGATGATAGAGGATCAGCGCATCACTACTTTGCCTGAGGCGATGAAGCGCGCCCCGGGCATAACCGTGCGCAACAACAATTACCACTCTCAACAGTTTTATTCGCGCGGCTTTGGCATTGATAATGTGCAGATCGACGGCGCTTCTCCGATGGATATTGGCACTGGCCTTGGCACTTTCTACAGCGATCGTCTCTATGACATGGCCGCCTACGATCACGTCGAAGTGCTGCGTGGTGCCAGTGGTCTGCTGGGCGGTACGGGTGACCCGGGTGGTATCGTCAATTTGGTACGCAAGCGCCCGCTGAACAGTTACCAGTTGAAGCTTAATTCTTCTGCTGGTTCGTGGGACAACTACCGTTCTGAAGTAGACTTGACTGGTTCGCTGGCCTTCGATAGCCGACTGCGTGGGCGTATGGTAGCTGTCTACACCGACCGCCAGTACTTTATGGACAACCGCAGTACCGAGAAGCCGTTTCTTTACGGCATCGTTGAGGCGGATCTGACTGATGACACCATGCTGACGCTTGGCGGCAGCTACGACAAACTCAAAGAAAATGGTACTGGCGACGGCCTTCCACGCTACAGCACCGGTGGCGACCTGAAGCTGCCGCGTAGTAGCTGGTACACCACCAATCAAGCGTGGTCTGATAGCTATAGCCGCGAATGGTTCATCAAACTCGACCACCAGCTCAACGAAAGCTGGAAGCTAAACACCTCCTATACCTACTCCTACAACGGCTCCACCACCGAAGGCATCATCCCCTACGGCTCCGTGGACGAAACCACCAACACCGGCCCTTACTGGTGGGGCAGCTATGCCTCCATGTGGAGCAAGCAGTCGGTGTTCGATATCAACTTGTCGGGGTACTTCGATGCATTTGGGCGTCAGCACGAGTTGCTGATTGGTGGCGATTACCAAAAGGTCACCAGTCGCTGGCGTGCAGCCCAGGGTATGCGAGATAAGGGCGGGCTGATCGATATCTGGAATCCGGGCGCCACTCCGTTGCCAAACAACGTATCCAACCGTAACTTCTGGCGTGACTACCAACCCAACGGTCGCGAGCAGTACGGTCTGTATTCGACGCTGCGCCTGCAACTGACCGACCCGCTCAAACTAGTGATTGGCGCACGCGCTCAGCGCTACAAATTCGAGCAGACCTACTCGATGCGTAACTCGGATGGTAGTGGCGTGTGGGCCGAGCAGGACAGCGTTGCTGACCGCGAGCCGACCAAGGTCGTGCCGTATGGCGGCCTTATCTATGCGTTGAACGATGAGTGGTCGACCTACATCAGCTACGCCGAAGTGTTCAAGCCTCAGGCCCAGAACTTGAAAGGGCCGAAGGAATCACCAACCTCAATTGAGCCAATGACCGGCAAGACCTACGAGACGGGCATCAAGGGCGAGTTGTTCGACAGTCGTATTAACGTCAGTGCCGCGCTGTTCTACACCCAGCGTGAGCATCAGGCGACAACCGATCCTGCCTATCCAGAAACTTTTCGTTTCTATAGCTCAGCGTGCTGTTACCTGGCACAGGACAAAATTACCAGTAAGGGTATCGACCTAGAGGCCACCGGTGAAATCGCGCCGGGTTGGGATATCATGGCCGGTTACACCTACAACCAGATCAGTAACGATACCCAAGAAAAGCTCAATAGCACGGTCACGCCCAAGCACCTGTTGAAACTCTGGACGCTGTATAGCCTTTCCGGCGCATTGTCCGACTGGCGCGTTGGTGGTGGGCTAACGGTCACCAGCCCGACCTACGTGGAAGGTCAGGCCTACCGCTTCGACAGCACCGGCAATGTCATCGACAGCCGAGACTTCGACTTCAGTCAGTCGGGTTACGCGGTCTACGACGCGATGGTCGAGTACGACGTGAACGAGCACTGGACGGTCGCCCTCAACGGCAATAATTTGTTCGACCGCAAGTACTACGCTAGCGTAGGCACTTCCGAGTACGGTAATTACTATGGCGAGCCACGTAATTTCATGCTGACCCTGCGCGGCACCTTCTGGTAAGCGCTGCGTGAAACAAAAGGGACATCAACAGGTGGCTCTTTTGTTTCAGTGTAAATTCTTGCTGGATTAAGCATCAGAGCCTGAATGCACCAAGAGAAAATCTGTTTTTTTGTATTTTATGCGTTGGGCATCTAGGCTCTTGACCAGCAACAGATATCAATAAAATCTAGAAGCTACTGTCCAAAGAAGCCAAATATGTGGGCAGAGAGAGAGGGTGGACTGGCTGGGGATCAAAGTATAAGGCCGCTGGGGTAGTGCACGCCGACGAGCATGTTCGTCCATACCGTTGTGCGCTATGCTTTATAAGAAGTAATTACAGCGGAAAGCAACTGACTTGCGCATACTTTTTTGAGCAGAATTTTATATTTCTAAAGGATATTAATAATGGCATTCTCTGAGCCAGAAAAAGTTGCATTATTAAGTGTAAAAGGGGTTGGGCCTACTGTGATTAAGCGATTTGAAGAAATAGGGATTGATTCCTTCAGTAAGTTATCGGCTCATAATGCAAAAGATATTGCCGAAATGGTGGCTTCAATGCTGAGGACTACCTGCTGGAAGAATAGTCCTCAAGCCTTGTTAGCTGTGGAGTCGGCTATTGAAAAAGCAAAGCAGGGCTTGTAGAGGTTTTCACATAACAAGCCATTGCACCATCTTTGACGATCAAACGCTCGCAAACGTGCACTCGCGCGCTAGACGTGATGCAGTATCGAGGAATTCAGGTTGGCGGTTGCAGACTCTGAGAGCAACACTCTATTAAATTGATCCAAGCATCTTTTGTTCTGACAAGACTACATCAGTAATAACCTCGATAGGACGGTAATTAAATAGTTGTTTAGGTCGAATATTAAGCTTATACGCTATCGCAGTCTAACTGCTCTTGGGTATAGACAGATATGTTCCTTTGGGAAAATACTGGCGAATCGAACCGTGTGTGCCGGGCATGGCACTTAACTAGCGAGGTGCAAGTCCTCGTACTAGGTGTTCGAAGAGCCGAAGGTTAGCGAAAGGACAAGGGCGTTGTCGCGAGGCAAGGTCTGAAATTAGTGTATCTTGTGTCTGACAGAGACGAGTTTAGTCAAAAGATAGCAGAATCAGTTGACCAAGTAGAAAAGTTTTTCGCTCCTAAGATTCGTGGTAATTAAACATAACAAGCAACTGCAGCGGAGCAATTTACGCTGCACTCCAATTGGCCGCTGAGTTGGGCGTTAGAGAAAATATCATGCACATCAAAACCATCGCCAGTTTGGCAGCTATCGCGCTTATATTTTCTACAAACATACTTGCAGCAACTTACGCCGAGGCTGAAATTAAATCTATGGGCCATGCTGCCGATGTGAAGACGTTTGAGTGGTTTGAAAGTCAAATGCAACCGGCATTTTCACCAGTATTTAGTCCTGTCATGGGTGGCTGCCTTAATAGTGAAAAATCACGACCAGCACGAATTGACATGGTGTTTATAGTAAAAAGCACAGGTGATATAGGGAGCTTCTTCTGGAAAGAACCTAATAGATTCACTGATTGTCTAGAAAACGGTCTAAAAAATGCCAAATTTCCAGCTCCTCCAGATGAGGAGTTTTACTTTGGTGTAGGGTTCAACTTACCACCAAAACGAAACAGCTAAACTGCGTGGTTTCCTCTAACAACTGGTTCAAACCGTTCGCTGCGCTCACTGATACGGGCTAAATGTAGTGGCATAGTGAATTTGGCCACCTAATTAGAGGTGCTACTATGCATCAGGAAGCAATTAGGTGACAGCATGAAAACAAGACCAGAACGTGATTTCAGTCCTGAGTTTCGACTCGAAGCAGCCCACCAAGCAAGACATGATGCGCTTGAAAGCTCGTTTGTGACGGTGACTTACTGAAAATTCTAGTGAGGTTGGTGGTTTTTATATCTCAAAAGGCACAGACCTTCTCTAGGCAGTTTTAACTGCTCAGGCTGTTCAGTCCTGCCACTTATTAAGTAGGTTAACCGCTCATGCAAAAGACTGGTAACACGATACTTTTTACTGCTTATTTTTTAAAGCAAGTAGAAGCTCTTTACGGATTTTAAGTTGATTGCTGATGGGTTGAACTTTGTCCTGCTTAAGCTCTATTGCTTTAACTTGAGTGTACTTGATGGCATCTTGCATGGCGTTGGATAACTTGCCCTCATAGACAATTAGCGCAATATCTTCAGCATCTATAAATTGACCTATTTGTACACTGTCAGAAGTGCTATTTAAGGAACTGGGAAGCTGTAAAACATCGAGATTAAGAGAGCTTAGCAAGTAAGTTAACGAGTCGGACAGGTTAAGGACTGTGAGGTTATCTATTTGGCTTAGTTCTAGCTCACTCTGCGTATTTTGGCTCAGTAGTTCTTTTTTAAATTGAGCCAGATTTATATCTATTTGCGCTTTGTCTCTAGGCATTAATCGTTGCAGGTCAGCGCTAACAATATCCGCCATGCGTCCAAGATTAATTAGATCCATCCATGGCTGCTGTGCTACTACATCTGCTTCATCGTTCAAGACAGCAATTCCTGGTAGAGCACCATCAATAGGTGTGGCAGCGTCAATTTCGATAGCATTGATTTTATGGCGTCTGACTAAAGGATAAAGAGGATCATTCGGCCAAATGGAGCGCAAGCTAATAACGGCGGTTGCGTCTGCTGCTTGTTGTTTGAGCATCTCTGAGCCGCGGCCTGTGAGGTAGGCTGTGACACGAGAGCTTGGCAGTTGTAATGGTGCTGTGTTTTCCACTTTAATAGCTGTTTGTTGTACTAGACGCGAAGTAAGCTGATAGGTGACAGGATGATTTGTCAGAATTAGAGGCTCAGCAAATAACGCGCTATTAAATAAAATTGTGGCTAGCAATACAGCGCCATGACGCATGGTAAATGACTGAGTAATCATCAGCTTGCAACTCCTTTTAGAGACGGTAAAAAAATACGCAATAAGGCTGTTATGAAAAATGCGATACCAGCACAAATAATAATGGCTGCGCCTGAGGGGATGGGCAGATCAAAGCTGAGAGGTAGCAAGATACCCCCTAAGGTTGAACCCGTAGCAATGGCGACTGAAGTCCAGAAAAATCCTCGCATCGACTGGCAAACTAAGCGAGCTGCTGCCGCAGGAATTACTAACAGCGCACCCACCAATATGGCACCAATGATTTTCACTGATGCCACCGTCACCAGCGAAACGATGATCACAAATAAATAGTCAAGTGGCTTAACAGCAATACCGCGTACTTTTGCCAGTTGCGGATGAAAACTGGCGAGCATCATTTGATTGTAAAAGGGTAATAAAATACAAAAAACTATGATGCTCACAGCAACCAAAATAAATAAGTCATTTTGGTTGATGGTGAGTACTGAGCCAAACAATACGTTTTCTAAAATGTGGATATTTATTTTGCCAGCTAACACTAAGAGCACGCTCGCACCAATCGCCAAGGACACTGAAAGGAAAACGCCGATCAGTGTGTCAGGTGCTAAACCTGTGCGGTTTTTAAGATAGTTCAGCGTGATGCCGAAAATTAAACAATAACCAAATAAACTGCCGTACGGACTGTTGTAGGGTTCGCCAACTAGAATCCCTAAAGCGACTCCAGTAAGCGCCGCATGGCCAACCGCTTCAGAGAAAAAAGCAAAGCGTTTAACCACTACTAAAGTGCCCAGCCCACCCAGCATCGGGCCGACAATGAGGCCTGCTAATAAAGCGTTAATAACAAAGCCGTAGGTGAGGGAGGAAGGGAGGTATCCTTGTTCGGCTAGACCTTGAATAAAAATACGAAAATCTTCATAGCGCATAATAGCCATCACCGTCAGCCTTGATTAGAAAACAAAGAAAGAAGTTGTTCTTGTGCCAAGGGTTGCGAGGCTGGAAGATGAAACAGCACACGTTTATTAATGCCAATTAATGAGTCGGCCCACTGGTTTACTGCTTTTAGATCATGATCTATCCAGATGACCGTAGTGCCTTGCTTGCGCCAATTGGTTAATAGAGACTGGAAAATATCAATACCGGCTTTATCCAAAGCTGCCATGGGCTCATCTAAGATGACCAGATGTGCGGCGGGGATTAAACTTTGCGCTAAAAGCACACGTTGACGTTCGCCGCCAGAAAGATCGCCCATCCGCCGCTTGGCTTTACCCAGCATATCGACACTGTGTAAAGCAGCATTTATTTGTGTTTTAAATTTTTTAGACTGACCTAGAAATGTTGGGCGGCGCTGGCAGAGTGCGGCCATGAAATCCATAACAGTCATCGGCAGGCTGCGATCAAACTCTAAAGCTTGCGGCGCGTAAGCGATAAGCTCATGCTGATCAGGCCAAGATAAAACCACCTCTCCTTGATGAGGCGTTTGCCCTAAAATGGTTTTAATTAATGAGCTTTTACCACCGCCATTTGGCCCGACAATAGCGTGAACAGTGCCGGCATTGAGGCTTAAACTAATGTTGTCGAGGATCAGTGTTGCGCCTAATGTTAAGCAGACACACTTCAGTTCAATCGATGGGCCGTTCGCCGCTGCGTTCATGGTGTTGCATCCAAGATAGCCTGCACAATTGTGTTTAGATTTTTTTGCATTTCCAGCTCAAATTTGTCTGCTTCATACGCACCATACGAAATATGCGTCAATGCATATAATTTGACATGGGCTTCTTTTTGGATGGTATCGACATAGGATGAAGGGAAATCTATTTCAGAGAGAATGACTCCTACATCCAAGGCTTTTAAGCTCTCAATGGTTTTTTTAAGCTGACTCGGGCTGGGCTCAATGCCATGTGCTGGCTCAACCACAGCAGTCACTTCTAAACCGAATTCTCTTAATAGATAGTCATAAGCGCCATGAATGGTTGCTACGCGTAAATCAGTGCTGTTTTTTTGATTGAGTTGACTTAACGCCTTAGCGCGTAAGCTGCGCAGGCGCTTGCCATATTCGCGGGCATTTTTTCGATAAAAAGCAGCATTGTCGGGGTCAAGTGCTGCTAGTTCGCGTGCAATGGTGTTGATTTGAGTGATCGACGCTGTGATCGATAAAAAAGTGTGAGGATTCACCACATTACCTGCGCCGCGCGCAGCTTGGCCAGTAGCCGCTAACAATGGCACATTTGCGTTGGCCTCAATCAGCGTAAGATTAGGTTTTTCACTGGCAGCAACCATGCGCTCAGCAAAATCATCATGGCCAATACCGTTGAGGACCAGTACATCCAGTTTGCTAATCCGCTTGATATCTTCAGCGCGAGGCTCATAAGCATGTGGATTAAAACCTTCAGGGATGACTGGTATGACATTGGCTTTATCTTGCACGATATTTGCTACATAACTGTAATATGGATGCAGGGTCACACCAATATTTAAAGGTTGTGCAGCTATAAGCAAAGGACTAAACAATAGAGCGATGAATGGCAAAGCCCAGTGTTTGGCGAACTTTAGTAACATACTCTTCTCACTGTAAACGGGTGGGTTAATCATGGAAATGATTGCGGGTCGCACCGACATTAAAATGGCTGCTGACTTGCTTCCAACCCGTATCAATAAGCCGTTGAGTGCTTAAATTGTTTGTTTCACGCGTGTTAGCTCCATGCAGCCAAATATCCATATTTTTAGATGACTCTTTCACTTGAATGCGTAATAAAAATGAACGCGCGATGTTACTGTCTTGGCTGGTTCCAATATAAGCATCGCCTTCTGCGTAGTGCTGAAGTTGCCAGCTATGAGCGCCTCGATTGCGTGCTGTAGCGTCCGCAATAAAAGGTGGGAAGCCTTGCTTGGCGAGTTTGTTAGGAGAGGGCAATGACTCGCCATCGTCTAAGAGGGCTAATAGTTCATCAGCGACAACATTAAGATCCGAATAGAGACCTTGTTCAGCGCTACTGAGATCTGAGCGTAAGTCGAGCTCATAGACTGCTAATGCGTGATCGCTGGAACTGGTTTGGCGCGCGACAATCACTAGACCTGCGATCATAATAATCAGCGCGATCAGAGCCAGCACCCAATATGTTTCACGTCCTGCACTAGCGGCGGGCACTGTCGTTTGGTGCGGGGAAAGTGCACTCATGGTGTTTCGATCTCGGCATGATCAATTTCCACAACGTGCCCAGGACCTGCGTCAAACAAAATATAAAACTCTTGCTCAGGGCGCTGGAAGCGTAACCGTGAGTTTGTATCGAGCTGCCCTGCCAGCAAGGTTTCTTCATCGTAACCAATAACATCTAAGGTGACACCGGGTGCTGTGCTGCCATCAGAAAAACCACCGATGCATTCAATTTCGGTTTGTGTCACAGCGTTGCATTCGCAAATAGGATTGTGCGCCCATGCCGATGAAAAAAAGCTTGAGCCTACGCAGCAGGCGATCGTTATGATTGTTTTTCTCATTTCGCTGTACCTCTTTTTTCTAACCAAGCAACTGTTTTGGGTGATACTTGAGTTAAGGGCAGTGATGCTTGGTGTAGGCTACCGTCCCAGCCTTCCATGGTGATCCAGACCAACGCATCAGATTGGGTTTTTTCAGGAATACTGATGCTGGTACCCATGCGATAAGGACTACCAAAAAAGATGTGACCAGCAGTACGAATATTGCGTGGTTTACCTAAGCGTAAATAGGTTGCTTTAACTTGATCCTCACACGCTAAACACAGGGCTGCATTAATACTTTTAAGGTATCCGGCCGGGCCATCTTGCTGTGGGATGTCGTCACGTAGTTCAGCTAGCGTAATGCTCCATGGGCCTACCTTGACCAAGCCTATTTCACGTTCGCCTAAGCCGGTATCACCACGAAATAATGCCGCATCTTTTAAATAGCTTGGCATAAGACCTAGCGGGATTAGCACTAGCAAAATATTTAAATGGAAGCGCCATTTAAGCCACCATTTTTTAAAGGGGAGTGTTGACTTGTTATTCATGGGATGCTCCTTTAACCGCTGAGAGAATCGGGGTTATATGAGCTTTTTTAGCGTGCTTTTGAGTTAAGGCTAGCGATGTTTGCACTGTTCGTTTAGTCCAAATGAGCATACCGCTGAGCACCATAAAACTAAGGATTAAGCCAAAGAAAAACCAAATCAGCTTGACCCATAAACCGCCGAAATCCCCAGTATGCAAAGGGCGCATGGATTCGGTGACAAACTCAAGAGCGGAGCGGTCGGATAGACTGCGTGTTTTTTCAACAGCGCCGTTATAAGGGTTAATCAACGCTGACTGCCCCATCAGCGGATACCAGCCACGGCCATAAATAAGAATAGGGCTATAAGCATTGCCAGGTAAGCTAATAAAGCTCGGATTTAAGTTGGGCAAGCTCTGCTTAGCGACCACAATGGCTTGATCAAGAGATATCTGCTTTGCTGCCGATCCGTCAGTGAGCGGAATGTCTTCTCGGGCAATAAAAGTGGGGATGCCTTCTGTTGAAATAGTCACTTGGTTGTCGCCGAGCACGGCTTGAATTAAAAACCATATACCGGTGATTGAAATCACCGCGATAAACCAAATTGACCAGATGCCGCTTAATCGATGAAAATCACCCCAAAACACGCGAGCACCTCGATTAAAGCGTAAGCGAGGACGTAAAAAACCACGCCAAAAACGCTTGTACACTACCAGTCCCGTGATTAATGAAGCCAGCATTGGAATTGCCATAAAGCTGACTAAATACCAGCCCCAGCTATAACCGTTAGTAAACGGCATTAACCACCAACCATGCAGCGCACGAGTAAACTGACTAAAATTAAAGGTGGGGCTTTCACCTTGGATTACACCAGTGTAAGGGTTTACGTACACGGTGAGAGTACGTCCATCGGGATAGCTGACGCGTGCATTTAGAGCGAAATGATCTTCATCTGGGCGGTGTAAAGATTGCACGAAAATATCCGGTACCTGCTGTTTTAAGCGTTCCATCACTACGCTGTAACTTAAACGTGGAGCATCGGCATCAGGTTGGCTAGCTCGAATTTCCGGATTGGCTAGCCATACGATTTCTTGGCTTACAGTCGCTAAGGTGCCGGTTACACAAATAATGAGCAGGAAAAACCAAACGGGTAGAGCAAGCCAGCTGTGTACTAGAAACCAGAGCTTAGAGCGGTTGGGTTTTGACATGAAGAGGGATCACCATAAACAGTAATTCTCGGCTACGACTCAGGCGAGAATGGAAAAATAATTGCAGGGTTACCTATAGAGACGTATGAGGATAGGGAAACCGGTAGCTGTGACGTGATTTTTTTTACAGATTTGATTTTTATTTCGAATAGTAGATAGTCGCGAAGATGCTACAACTAGCTATTTAAAACTGACCACCGTTAAAGACGCCTAACTATTGTCGGTAGCTAGGCGGGTTAAGTTATTTATATAATTAGAAATCAAAGCGGGTGCTAAGCATATAGCTTCTAGGGGCTCCCCATGAATAAACACTATAGTGACTCATCATAGTGTAGTATTTTTCGTCTAATAGATTATTAACATTTAAAGATACTGATACATTGTCGGTCACTTGATAGTTTGCCATTGCATCAACTAGCCAAAAATCACTTTGAGTGAAGCGTTTGTCTTGTTTGATAGCTTGACCGTTACTATTAGATTGTCCAGTCGGGGCTTTACTGTCATGCCAAGTCTTACTCTGCCAGCGAGCACCAGCACCTAAAGTAAGGGCAGCTAAGTCACCCTGAAAGCGATAGCTTGAGTACAAGTTAAATTGGGTTTTTGGCATGATAGTATTGATAGATTGCCCTTTGCGTTTGGGTGTCGCATGGCTAATGCCTGCTTGTAACTGCCAGTTATCAGTAAGTGCTCCAGAAACTTCAAGCTCATAGCCTTTTGTTACAACGCCTTTCACTGCACGGTATGCCCAAGGCTGGACTGGGTTGTCTACAGTGTATTCTTCAGCATAGTTGTCTTGCTTTAATTCAAAATATGCAGCCTGAAGATTGATGCGGCCATTCAAGGCTTCGCCTTTTAAACCTAATTCATAATTGGTTCCAGTCATGGGTTCCAGTGAGCGATTATTTATATCTTTAACATCTTGAGGTTTAAATATTTCACTGTAACTTGCATAAGCTGATAAGTATTTATTCAAGTCATACGTTATGCCAACGAAAGGAACCATCACATCTGTTTCTTTTATATATTCATCTTTGAAATTAGATAATCGGCCGCCCAGAATTAACTTTAGATCATCGGCTAAATTAAATCTTCCAGTTAAGTAGTAGCCTTGTTCGTAGGTTTTCTCGTCATCTGTATAACGATTTTCCCAGATGGGTTTTTCGATGTCGCCTTTCCAATTGTAGTAATCAAAAGCATGGCTAGCATAGTATCCATAAGCGCTTTGGCCTTCATTTTTCCAGTGTTTTTTTGAATAGCTGGTACCTACTACAAACTCGTGTTCACGGCCAAGTAACTCACCAAAGCCACTAACGTACATATCCACTGCATCGCTGGTGGTTTTTCCCACATATTTACCTGACCATAAGCCAGCACCTAAACCTGTTTTAGGGTCTGGGTTGCCACCGCTAAGGGCTGCAAGGGCGCTGTCATAACCGTTTATCTGATGATTGAGCTGGATTTTTCCTGTCCAGCCGTTTTTGAAACTATGTTCTAAAGTAGAGAAAACTGTACGGGTGTATTGTTCCCATCTACTCCATTCAGCTGCATTGCTAAAACTCCTTGATGTTTCGTTGACGTTGCCTTGTGCATCCCAATAGGGATTACCACCCCATGTTGAACCTTTTGGCTTGTTATCTTGGTAGTCGGCACCGACAGTGAGAAGGGTATTTTCATTTAGATCTGCTTCTAGAATGCCATAAAACACATGAATATCTTTTTTGTAACGATCTTGCCAAGAATGCTGTGCTTGCTGAGCAGTAACTATTCGGCCGCGAACATTGCCTTCTGTGTTTAATGGTCCGGCTAAGTCAATCTCTGTGCGGTATGTATCCCAAGAACCTGCGCCGAGTGAGACATGACCTTGAAAATCATGGGTTGGTTTTTTTCGAATCAAATTTAAAGTGGCGCCAGGGGTGCCAGTGCCGGTGAGTAGCCCGGTGGCCCCTTTCAATACTTCAACACGGTCGTAGATTGCCATGTCGCTTAGAGTATTACCGGCAGAGTAAGCCGAGTTTCGACTCATAGGTATGCCGTCATACTGGAAGTTTTGAATAGCAAAGCCTCGTGCATAGTATTCGGTGCGTTCGCTGTCGTAAGTCACGACGCTGACGCCCGGCGTATGACGTACAACATCATCAATGCTGTTTAGTGCAAAATCATCCATTTTTTGACGAGTAATAACACTAATCGATTGGGGCGTTTCTCTTGGAGTTAGCACTAGACGAGTGGCGGTGGCAATGGTTCCTGGCGTATATGAACCAGAGTTCTCGGTAATGGTACCCAGTTGGTTTGCGACGATAGTTTGTTCTGAGAGGACAATGCTTGCAGTCTTTGAGTCGCTTGGGATGATTTGATATTGCGAAGCGCTAACTTTATGAAATTGAAGACCTGTATTTTTAAGCAATAACTCAAAGCCAGCGGCTGCACTGTAGCTACCGTCAAGTCCATTGCTATGTTTTCCATCAGTCAGTGAAGCATCAAAAGATAAAGTGACATCGGCTTGGCTGGCAAACTGACTGAGTACTCCACCCAGGGTTCCTGCAGGTATTGAGTAATGTTGTTTAAGCGCTTGTTGCGTTGAAGTTGACTGATCAGCATAAGCGAAGTTGGATGCCCCTTGTAGCAGCAGATTGGCAGTTATTAAAGCCATAGCTAAAGATTTTTTGGGGAAAAGGGCAACTGTTTTTCTTGGCAGATTGTGCATATGGGCTCCTAGTATGTTGTGTATATAGATTAGGAGACGGGTGGCGGTCACTAAAGCGATAATGGTATTGATAATTATTATTATTTGATTGAGTGGAATATATTCTGCAGTGAATTAGCTATTTTTATGCAGTGGTGTAATTCGTGTCCATAAGCTAAAACGTTGATTAATCCTGACTGGCAGTGCTCGACGGATTGCCTCTAGTGTTGTTTCAAGGTCATTGGTTGGATAAGCACCAGATATGCGTAAGCTTGCAATACTGGGGTCACACTGTATTAAGCCTGTATGATAACGCTGCAGCTCGTGAATCAGTTTGCCGAGTGGCCAGCTATCGACAATGAGTTTGCCACGAGTCCATTCAGCAGCTAGACCATCTACGCTGCGGCTGGGTAAGATTTTTTCGGCGTCAAACTTTACAGCGTGTTGTGCTTGCACACGCTGGCGCTGTTGTGAGTGTTGAGTAACAATTTCTACAACACTTTCTAATACAGTCAGTTTTGTTTTATGTTCGCCTTGCTTGACAGTAAAGCGTGTTCCTAAAGCCTGTAATTTGGCATGCTTGTTTTGCACGTAGAAAGGACGTGAGTCGGCACCTGTTTCCAGATGCAACTCGCCTTTGTGTAAATAAATGAGTCGCTGTTGATTATCGTAGCGAATATCGACCGCCGTTGCTGTATTGAGAATAAGACTGCTGCCATCACTCAGATTGAGATGCTTTTGCTGACCTTTGCTTGTGCGGTGATCTGCCAGCCAATGTGGCGCTTGTTGCTGAGCTGACCAGCCTAAACTGGCTGCTCCCCCTATAAGCATCAGCCCTTGTAAGACTGTGCGCCGATTTAACGAAGGGCTGCTTGCTCGCTGTAAAGTGTCTGCAGCTATTTGCTTAGGTAGCGTACTAAACTGTTGTTGCATAAGTTCAACACGCTGCCATGCCCATTGATTAGTTGGATTATCGGCTAGCCAGTGCTGCCAGACAGTTTCTAGTGCTGAGCGTTCGGCTGAGCCCTGCAGTTCTGCGTGCCAGTGTGATGCTTCGTGTAACGCTCTGCGTTGAGCTTCAGTAATCATCGTTTTATTTCAAATTCCAAAGCGAAAACTAAACAATGCTCAGTGGCTTTTGCCATGTATTTGGTTACAGAACTTACCGATACCTTTAACTCTTCTGCAATCACCAAGTAGGGAAGTCCTTGTAGTTGTGACATGATGAACGCTTGCTTAACATTATGGCCTAAACCATCAAGCATTTTATCCAGAGCCTGTAGTGTTTCTAAAATTTCAAAGCGCTGTTCTTCAGAGATAAAATCGAGCTCAGGTTGATGTGCTAAAGCTTCTAAATACGCTTTTTCAATATCTTTGCGACGGAAATAATCAATCATCACGCGCTTGGCGACGGTGACTAGATAATGTCGTGGCTCGTTGAATGAGCTTGGCAGGCTTTGATTGGCTTCAGCTTTGAGTAAGCGCTCAAAAGTATCTTGCGTAAGATCACTGGCTTGTACAGCGCAGCCCATGCGGCGCTTAAGCCATTGGGTAAGCCAACTGCTGTGCTCAGAATAGGCTTGAGTAGAAATAGGATAAGAGACATATGATTTCATTTGAATTTTGTTAACTGATGCCTAAAGTGAATTGCGCGGCCGTTAATGATAATGATTTGCATTATCGTGTCAATGGGTTTAATTTTGTGCGTTAGTTAAGTCAGGAAACGGAGGGCTAGTGAAACTGCAAGAAGTCCACTTATTGGTGGTAATCCATACTGCTGCTCTTTTTCACTGCTGAGGTAGCTGCCGCCGGCAAATTAATCGGCACAAATGCTGGCGTTGGCTGTTGGTCTACTTGCTTTGACTCAGTAATCCAGCCCCTAAGTAAGTTGGCGTTGAGATCGTCATCCAAAGTAATGCATGCAACAGATGCACCAATACTTTGAGTTTTAGCCACCAACTGGACTTTGAATGCAGGGGTATATTGGCGATGCTTACGATAAGGCTGAGTTATCTTACGGTGCTCACAGATAGTGTCCGCTAAGGAATAAGTGGACACTATCTTGACGGCTACAGTGCAGGCTCTGGAACCTGTGTGAACGGAAAGGATTTAAAGTCATGCTTGGCGTGTGCAAAAAGGAATGAGCTTCCTTTTTGGCGACAGCGTGGCCAGTTTGGCCTGATGTGTGGTTCTTGTGGCGGTATTGGTCAAGCCGAGCCTTTAACTGAAAGAATGAATAAACGAATTGCGTCTCTGCTGGCGATTTTCTTATTATATTCTTGCTAGTGATAGTTGCGCTCGCAGCCTTTCTCAACAACAAGCACTTTTCTGAGCTTCTCGCCTTTGGCAGCGCAATTATTGGCTCTGTGTCGGGATATTACTTCTCGTTACGGAAAAATAGATCATAACAGGGTGGTCGAGAGGTTCTAGCTTTCTGCCAAACAACACCCTGCATGCGGTTAGGCGCAATGTTTTATCAAGTTTCAATTCTTGTTATCGAAGCAATACTGTCAGCTGACACTCTACCTGGCAAAAGTATTGTAATGGCTCACCACTAAAAACAGGATGTAAGTCAAACGTCAAAGAGGTCGATGAGTGTGTGTGGGCACAAAGCTAGCTGAAATACTACACTGACCAGCTTCGAGCATAATAAGGGTTCTAGGCTCATTGCAGTTCTCAATAAATTGTTCGCGTTTATTTGTTGCCGCGTTAATTTATTCAATTATGTCATGCTATCGAGCTCGTATGAGTAAGCTGTTAGCGCCTCAACTATAGACTCTAAGCGTCCCTTGTCTTGAGCTGCAACGTTTGCAAGATCAAACTCATCTTGACAGGATAAAAGGGCAGTTAACCTATGTTCCAATTCATCGAGTGGTGACCTTTGAGTTAAAATAGGCTCAGGGCTGATGGTTTCTGGAAAGAGCTTTCTAGGAAATCCTGTTTCGGGGAAGCCCATCGACTTATATGTAAAGCCTGGAATATCTGGCTTCTGATCTATAAAGTCTGCAATTCGGCAAATCCATGTTGAGCCCGGTCCAATCTGTTTCAATAGAAACCAGATAATAGAAACAACGCCATAAAACTTATTTTTTTGACTTTCGTCTAGATCCAATAAATTGAAATAGCCTTTGCGAGGTATTGTTAACGTTCGGGGGTTAGGACGGTTACTAAGGCGAGAATGATGCGCGCATCTATTGCGAATTCCGTTGAGGTTGATAAACCAGTTGTCGAGCTCTTTGCGATTTTCAAGCCCTAGACGGTTACAGATCAGATCTTGGTTTTTTCCAGAGAGTATGCTGTAGAGCTTTGATAGAGCGCCGAAATCCCATGCTTCAGCTGCGACCCATATAGGAATTGGTTTTCCTTTTCTTTTGTGATCTTCAATACTCTCTTCTTTGCTTTCCTTGATGAGCCTCTCATGGCGACAGAGCCAATCACCGTAATGAATTTTGGCGTCAGTTTTGAAAGCATCTTTAGTAAACTGTTTTTTATCTAGGTAGGCTAGTGGGTTAGTTCTTCCTATTTCATGCGCAATGATAGTGCGCAGATAAATTTCGATTCTCTCCAGAGCGTCTGTAAGCTCGATCCTCAATCGTTTGTCAAACAAGTAAAACTCAAAGATGTTCTCAAAGGATGTATTGGCTTGGAATTGGTCTTGATGCTGGCGAGTACCTTCGACAAATTTAAACTGTCGTGATGTGTGCCAATAGCCGGACAGCCTGTAGTACCCGACTTGCGTAAGCTTACGCTGTGCTCTTAATGGGTCTTTGATTGACATCCCCCGATCAATTAACCGCTGAACGAGTTCGTTATATTCAAAAAAAGGTTTTACTTCAATAGGATTTGTCATTATTCAAATTATAGACAAAAAAAAGGCCAATACGTCACTGATGCTAGATCAGGAGAGGACATTGGCGCTGTTGGCGTAAGAGTTTACTCCGATGATAGGGCTTGTCAATTAAAAGCTAACAAGCCGCTCAAGTCGGCCGTTTTGTTCAGAGATATGTCGCTGCTCTGCAATAAGATGACTCGCGTAGCGTGAAAGACTACACTTTCGGGCACAACTAAATCCTTTGCTGGTAACCGATTTCAAGAGCCATATTTCGAGGATGAGGCAAAGATGCTTACGGCGGATGTTGATTCAAGATTAGCCTAAACACTTGATTGCAAAAGCCTGACCGAGTAATTGAGGGGCTGTGAACGCCCAGTTCGACACAATTGTATTGTTTGAGACAGTAGTGTTATGCACCAAAATTCAAAGCAGGAATTACTTATGAGTTGGGAAATAAAGTTAGACGCTGATTATGTTGACTATGTGTGTTGTGAAAAAAATCACCTTACACAACATATTTCTCGCGTAGACCGCAAAATGTATTCTGAACCCAGTAACGGTTATCAAGAACCAGATGATGACGTCATGGAAGATACCTACAGGGCTGACTCTGATCATGGGGTATTTGAATGGGTTGTAATAGCTCGGCGTACTGGCTTCAATGCATATGCTGATATTGATGATGTGAGTCAAATTAAAGTGCCGGAGAAGTGTGAAGTCTCAATGCCCCCCGCCTTCTCGATCAGGGAGTCTTGACAGTGAGGTTCTAAAGGACTGCTATTTTTCGGGGGGAGTTACCATTACAGCGGAGAAGCCACTGACTTGCGCATACTATCTTGAGCAAAATGTTATATTTCTAAAGGATATTAATAATGGCATTCTCTGAGCCAGAAAAAGCTGCATTATTAAGTGTAAAAGGGGTTGGGCCTACTGTGATTAAGCGATTTGAAGAAATAGGGATTGATTCCTTCAGTAAGTTATCGGCTCATAATGCAAAAGATATTGCCGAAATGGTGGCTTCAATGCTGGGGACTACCTGCTGGAAGAATAGTCCTCAAGCCTTGTTAGCTGTGGAGTCGGCTATTGAAAAAGCGAAGCAGGGCTTGTAATGGCTTGTGCTCACATAATAAGCCATTGCACCATTTTTGACGATCAAACGCTCGCAAGCGTGCACTCATACACTAGGCGTTATGCGGTATCGAGGATTTGAGGTTTATATATGAATAATGCTAAGGCGGATGCGGCACTCTATCTTTTAACAGGTCTCCTTCAGCGTCTGGAGGTTGATCGCCCAGGGATGCTTCAGGAAATGATTGAAGGTGTCGCAAGTGATCGTGCTTCACTTCGGGAAAATACCGAAAATAAGCGACATATTGATAAAGTATTTGATGAGGCTATGGAGCTACTAACTCGTGCCAACATTGCATAGTCAGTCGCACAGTACGCGGCCATCGAACACCATTGGCGTGTTGTAATCAATACGTCTCTCAAGGGG
>Ga0265295_1001162_pt1 | contig 47807 bp, 56 predicted proteins | sample Munlansysbiofilm_FD_192503 | JGI IMG/M metagenome (GOLD analysis project Ga0265295, IMG submission 192503) | Leachate microbial communities from a municipal landfill in Southern Ontario, Canada - Methane capture system biofilm | ecosystem: Engineered > Solid waste > Landfill > Unclassified ...
GGTCCTTCTTACAGGTTAAAAGGCAAGATAGATATGATGGAGTCTAAAAAAACTAGCAATAATTGATTCTAATAATTGTACATTTTGAGATTCTAATAAATGTACAATTTGGGATTGACATTTACATTTGCTATATTATAATATGAAAAAAATTCAAAACTTATTCCATTAATTTCACGTATTTTACAAAATAAATCAATATTTCTAATTTTATTTACTTCAGTAGAATCACAGATACCTATTTATAAAGAAAATCATTATTAATACTAATTTTTATATATATGAACTAATACAAATAACCAATTATCAGCTCAAAGTCATTAAAAAGCAATCCAATAGTAGTGGCGTATACAAAAACTAACACTTTCACACTGTAAAGGGACTAAATCGATACTAAAGCAAAAAAATGGAATAGTTTACTAACAAAATGCGTAGTATAAGTAAGAAACATTATTAAGTAAGAAAAATTTGAGGAGGATTATTATGAACTATAAAGAGCTACAAGAAAGATTTAATGAACTTGAAAGTTTAAATCAGGTGAGAGTAATTAACCAAGAGACAGTAGAAGAAATACAAAAAGAATTCGAATTATTAAAGGAAGAATTCATGAAGAATTATTTTGAATTTGATAATATGGGGGATTATCGAGACTTAGAAAGTATCAAGATTAAGATTACTGAGAATATCTTATTATGCAGAATAAGTATAGATGCATTTTTAGGGATTTCAGATAGGGAATTAGAAATGGAATTAGATTATTTTTATAATTCTAATGGGCGAGTAGATTGAAATAAATATTGAGAAGTGAGGGTATAGTACATTTTAAGCTCTTTTATCAGTCTATAAGGAAGTTAATTAATATAATTTTGTTTATAGATTAAACATATTGAAATGTTTTGGAATAGTTTCCTAATTTTATACATATAATACTCAAAGGAAGGATTCCTTTTGGAAATATTACTAAGGAGCTGGAAACAGCAAATGGAAAAGGAGGATATTCAATTATGAAAAAGGGTGATAGGAAAATATCTTCAGAGTTTGGGGACATAATCAAGCTCTATAGAACTCGTCAAGGGCTCTCGCTACGAGAAGTGAGTGAGCTATCAAATGTATCGGAGAGTTATATTTTTAGACTGGAGAGTCAGGAAAAGAGAATGCCCAGTTACAAGGTGATGGAGAGTTTATGCAAGGCTTTAAAGATTGATTTAGCTGATTTGTTGGATGTAATTAATGAGGCTGATTCAAAATCCACATTATTGAAGCCAATCGACTTTATTATTATGACAAATGATTTTACTCTTAATGGGAAAAAAGCAACAAGTAAAAAAAAGGAGGAGATAGTTGAGTTGATAGAATTCATTTTTGACTCTAACTCTAACATTAACAGTGAAACCAAGAGTACTTTCGAGGACATTTACAGGCTCCTCAGATTAGCAGTTGATATTAAGAATGATTAGCTGGAGAACTCAAAGAGATTTAAAAGGAGGTTGTTATTTTGAAGAATAGAAAGAATAACAAAACAAAAAACATAGAAAAAAATTTAGGGATTTTCTATGCTTTTCATTCTGAGGAGCTACGAAAAATAATACCAATGACGGGATTTTTGGAGTTCGAAAAAAAAATGGGGAAAAGGAGAGTTGATATATACATTCAAGAAAAATACTATGATGTTTATATCGAAATGCAAATCTATGATTCCGATAAATCTCATCTTAACCAGGTGCTAAAGATCATAGAAAATGAGGATTTGATAGATAATTCAAAAATTTTATGGGTGGCAACAGGATTTGATCCAGAACACTTAAGAGAAGTGAAGATTGCTTTGAATAAAAGCAAAATAAAGTTGGAGTTTATGGCCTTGCAGATAAGTAATGAAATGGTTGATATTATTGAAGACTTTGCAAATGTCGAGACAATTGATAGCCTTGCTTATTTGAAAGAATATGATGATACAAAATTATTAGAAAAGTATTCAAATGAAGGAACGTTAGAAGATAGGATGTTATCTTATAATAGACTTGCGAATAAAGAGCAGGAGTTGGTACGTTTTTATATTGAACCAATTCGTAGAGTGATGCCTCAATTCTTGTCCGCTTGGAACGGAAAACAGCTGTCAGGTAGAATGATAAGTTTTGGATTAATTTTTGATGTAGCCATTAGATTTGGGTTGGATCGCTACAATAATCTAACAGTCACTGTATCTTTTGCTTATTCTCAATTTAGGCTATATCGAGATCTCTTCATATGTGGTCATATAATAGATGAGAAGTTGGAGAAAGTACCAACTTGGGATACGAAAAATCACAAGCTGTATTATTCAATTCCATATAATGAGGAAGACAAAGATTCTATATTGGAGAAACAAGTAAAAGTTTTGAAGGATTATGTTGATGTCTTCACTAAATTAGCGGAACACAGAAATGAAATTATTACGGCTTCAGAACAACAGTTGGAGCCTCTCGTGGCTAACATTTTGGATATAGAAGTCCATAGGACTCCGTGTGACATCCTCGCTGACATAAAGTAGTAGCTAAGATGATGTGAAGTAGCCATTTGCCATGATGATGGTTAGGAGATAGATATGGGGTTGTAAGGCGAACCCGAACAGAAATTGTAATTAATAAGAGTATTTAATATGATACTAAGGGCAGAATTTCTGCCCTTAGTATTTCAATATAAATAGGAAAAAAGATGATGGTTTTTAGTTAATGTTGACTAAAGAACTTTAACCAAAAGCAAGGAATTCTAATAATATATGTTTCCATAAAGTTAATTAAAGAACTTTATTGAAGATTGAGTATACTAAATTTCATTAAAAAACAGCCTTTAACCTCAGTTAATGCCTGTATTTATAAATATTTACAGTTGACTTGTATTTTCTTTAAAGTTAACTAAAGAATTTTAACGAAAACTTTGTCTTGTGTTTTTTACTAATAGCATAGAATTATATGAGCATTAATTAATAATAATGGGAATATAATGTGGATTGAAGATGTATATTAACAACAGAATACTATATTGCACCAGATTTATCTATGAAAGGCTAAGTATTCATTGAGAACCTTATAGCTGATCTAAAATAATCTATAGTTTTTCAACACAAGGGTAATTATGTTGAAAATCTATTTTATATATTTCAGTAGATAGAAATATAGTAAATTATGTGCACTCTATGAGTTAACAAACAAATAATTGGTAAATATGTTATACTTGAATCAACAGGTAATTGTCAGGATATAATACTACAAATTAAACAATGAAAGGGGTTAGAAGATGGACAATAAAAAAATGGTAAAATGTAAGGCATGTGGAGAAGATATTGCAAAAGGAGTAAAAAAATGTGTTCATTGTGGTAAGGATCAGCGCAGTTTTTTTATGAAACATAAAATTTTAACAGGTATTTTAGTACTTATATTATTTGCTGCTATTGGAGGAGCAATGGGTGGAGAGGAACCAGACATAGCAGAGCCAACTGCTGTAATGGAAAAAGAACCAGCAACAGAAATAGAACCAGTGGCAGAAGCAGAACAAGTTACAGAAGTAGAGCAACCTAAAGAAAGTGATGTTCCCAGGGAATATGAGTCAGCACTAAAAAAAGCAGAAACATATTCTAAGACCATGAGTATGTCAAAGTTAGGTATTTATGAACAATTAATTTCAGAATTTGGAGAAAACTTTCCTGAAGATGCAGCTCAGTATGCTATTGATAATATAAAAGCTGATTGGAAAGCAAATGCATTAAAAAAAGCAGAAACATATTCTAAGACCATGAGTATGTCAAAGTTAGGTATTTATGAACAATTAATTTCAGAATTCGGTGAAAAATTTACTGAGGAAGAAGCACAATATGCTATTGATAATGTTAAAGCTGATTGGAAAACAAATGCATTAGCTAAAGCAAAAACATATGCTAATACCATGGACATGTCCAATGCAGCTATTTACGAACAATTGGTTTCAGCATACGGAGAAGAGTTTACTGCAGAAGAAGCTCAGTATGCTGTTGATAATTTAGAATAATAAAATGTTTTATATTGATTGTAGTTTTAAAAGGTTATCTCAATAGATAGCCTTTTTTTCTATAAACATATCAAGCTTGATTCTTTCAAGAGCATATCACTTGTTTAAAATTGAAATATAATCATTTCTCATCTCAACACAACAGCAATTATGTAGAAAGTAGTATTGAATAATAAAATTTAGCGCGTTACAATGAGATTAAGCTCAACACAACTATAAGAAATATTATAATATAACATTCAACATAATTATTAAGAAGAGATTAGGGAAGCAGACTCTTAATTAGATTGTAATCATAGTAATAAAACATATCATTGAATACTACTTAATTACTTTAAGTAGTATTAAAGGGAATGCTGTAAGTGTTGGTAATACTAAATAGGACATAAAATACTGCCGGAATGTAATATTTGCCTTGTTGTGAATACGAGCTAATGGTATTATTAATTATAATAAGTAGTATAAAGAGGTGATAAGAGAATGAACAGGATTCCAAAAGAAGTAGAACCTTTTAAAAATATTAAAGACATACAAAAGATAAAACAATATCTAAGAGGTAAAGAAAATAGAAGAGATTATACTATATTTGTAGTTGGTATAAATATTGGTTTAAGAGCAGGAGATTTATTATCATTAAAGTGGTTAGATGTAATAGAAAACAATGAAATCAAAAGTACTATATGTATAAATGAAGAAAAGACTAATAAAAGAAAAGATGTGGAGTTAAACAAATCTGCTAAAGAGGCACTTCAGGAATTTAAAGATTCTTTAGGGAATGTTTATTTAGATGATTTTATATTTAAAAGCCGAAAAGGAGAAAGCCACTTACAAGTAAGGAGTTTACATCGAATTATAAAGGATATGGTAAAAGAGTTAAACATTAAAGGTAACTACGGGACTCATTCGATGCGCAAGGCGTTCGGATTTCATAGATATATGAACAATATATCCTTAGAAACATTAATGAAGGTATTCAATCATTCCACTCAATCACAAACGTTAAAATATATAGGGATTACTAAAGAGGTTATTCAAGATGCATATAATAGTGTAAATTTATAAAAGAAAAAACAAACCTATAATGGAAGGGGGTTAGTATAAGCATGGATTTAGATAAAATTAGTAACATTATAGGAAACATAAAGATGACATCTGAACAAACTAACAATATAGGAAAGTCTAAAAAAGATATTAAGGATATTATATTAAATATTAAAAAAGCTTCGTTTAAAAAAGATAAGGTACAACAACTTCAAAAAAAGATTATCCAAATAAAAAGTGCTTTTATGACAAACTGGGAAACTGATAATATACCATTTATAGAGAATATTTTAAATAATATTGATATACATGAAGGAATACCACTTCCAATTTTGTCTATATGTGGACATGGTACACAGGAAATCAGATTCACTAAATATTTATCTTATTTTTTAGACTCAAATAAAAAACATGGATTGCAGGATAAACTGTTAAAAACAATATTTAATCCAGAATGTGAATTATCTGATTTTGATTCAAATTGGAGTGAAAGTTGTGAAGTTATACCTGAAATTAAATTGGGTGTGATTCAGGAAGAAAATAAAAAGATTGGATGTTATGCCGATATTGGTATAGTGGGCGAAGAGTATATAATCATTGTTGAACAAAAGATTCTAAGTGACGAAAGTAAACATCCTGATACAGATATGAATCAATTAGAAAGATATAATATTGCTTTAAATAACAATCTAAACTATAAGGATAAGAAAAAAGTTAAGATTTATTTAACCACTAAAAGAAATAATAATAAGAACCACTATGGGTGGTTGCCTCTAACACATGAAGAAGTAATAGACAGGGGAATTAATCTATTAAAATCGAATGATATTTCTAATATAGGAAAAGAAAACTTAATGAGATTATTAATTGATTTGGCAGTAGGCCCGTATGAGATTGTAGAAGAATCATTAGACGAAATTATTTTATTGGGAAATAAGTTGGTGAATGAAAAATTTCACTTAGGAAGTATTGTAAGATTTAACAAACTAATAGATGAAAATAAGAAAGTCATAGAAATATTACTGGAGGGTTAATTATGGAAAGGATATCTGAAGCTGGTGTTTTATACTTAAACGATTATCAAATATTAACAGAAGCTCGTAAGGAAGTAGAAAGATTTTTAAATGCTATAGTTGATGAAGTTTATAATATAATAGTAAATGAAACAGATAAAATTAGTTCGGATAATTTTAGTACAAATATATGGCAAAATCAAACAGCTAAAGGACATTTGGAGGTGCAGCTTATAGGTTTAAAAGAAAATAGTATTTTCAGAAAGGACAAAGCCGATTTATATATAGTTTATAAGGATATTCGTAATATTGATGATATCGAACCTAATTCTGGCAAGATTACTGTTTGGTCTCCTAATGTAGCTTCAAAGTTAGAAAAATCCTTAGGATCTGTATCTATGAAATCACTGGGAGAGGATATTTATCAGTCTACTATAGTAGAGTTTGATTTAAACAATTCCATGTCTACTGCCGAGGAGATAGCAAGAGAAATTTTCAACAAATATGATTTGATAGAGAAACTAATCACAGAGATTCTATGAAGTCATTATAATTTAAAAACATTATAGTAGGTACTTGTAGCACAATTAGGATGGTGTACAAATAAAATTTAGAGGGAGGCCTTAATGGGGGAAAATATAATTAAGCCTACAGGGTATTGGAGTTTCATTTGTCAGCCTAAGAAATGGGATATCGATAAGTTTTTTGAAGAAGATATAACTCGTGATACATATCAAATAGATAATTGGCAGAAAGAATGGTTTGAAGCTGGGCAACTCGGAATAATTAGAGTTAGTAAGGATAAAAGGACAAAGGTAGAGTTAGAAGGAAGAAAAAAACTGGATTCTGGTGTATATGCGATTGTAAGAATATTAGGCAAACCATATAGAAGAGGTGATAGTAAATCTAAGTTCTGGACTGATGATAGTTATATTGATCCTGACAGATATATAGTAGATATTGAATACTTAAAGAAAATTAACACTGAACCAATTTTAATTGATAATTTAAAAATGGATATAAAAATTAAAGATAAGTATCTGATAAACGGATGGCAAGGTTCGAGTGTACCATTGACAAAAGAAAGTTTTAGAGAGATTTTAATTAGAATTGAAGCAACAGATTTTTTGTTAGAGTCTATTAATACCATTAAAAGTATAAATGGTATTTTGAATGTCAATGGCAGAAATGGATTAGAAGATGAAACAACATTGGAAGAGATATTAGAAACTGATTTCCAAAATAAAACAGAAAAATATTTTGCAGAGGATTATGAAATAAGAGATGAGAAGAAACAAAAGGAAGTTCCATTAGTGTTAGGGAGAGGCACATATTTTCCCAGGAGTATTAAAGTAGCAAAGAGAGCTATAGTTGATGCAAACTATTTATGTGAATTAGACAGTAATCATAAAGATTTCCTCTCTAAAACAAGTTGCCAAAACTATGTAGAAGCACACCATTTAATACCAATGGAGTTTCAGAATGAATTTGACTATAGTATAGATGTGGAAGCTAATATTATTAGCCTCTGTGCAGTTTGTCACAAGCTACTACATCATGCTAATTTAAATGATAAGAAAGACAAAATTACAAAATTATACTACATAAGAGAAAAACGACTAAGAGAGTGTGGTTTGAAAATTGAATTGGATAAACTAATTAATTATTATAAGTAATAATTTTTAAATAAATTTACGTTAGTAAAATAGGATGTTATTTTCTATAACAATTATCGCTTTAAAAAAAAGAGTGTTAATTGCCTACAGAGAATGGCGTCTTTTTATTTTGTCTACAAGCAAGACAAGGAGGGGTTAAAGACATGGCTAAGAGAAAAGTTGAATGGACACAGCAAAAGTATGAGAAGTTCTTAAAGGAAAAGCGTGGGCAGGGAGAGGGAGAAGATTATTTACCTTGGTTAAATATACAGTCATTTCCAAGTTTAGGGAGAGTCAGCCGAGTCTTTAGTAACAAAACAGGTCGAATACATCATTTTCTTTCTGATATACAGACAAATGTATTCTATATATATTCTTTTATGGATTATGTAATAGATATACGCGAACATTACCCTCTCTTAAGTATAAATGGACTCTTAGGGAATTTAGATAAGTATGGACTTGGTAAATACAATAATTATAATAATCAAGATAAACCACCTACTATAGTTACAACTACTTTTCTGATAACTACCAAGAGTAAAGATGGTGAGATAGGCTATATTGCAAGAAGTGTAAAAAACTCAAATGAGTTAGATAGGAAACATGTAATTGAAATGATGGAGCTCCAACGAAGATATTGGGATGCTAAAAACATAGATTGGGGAATTATAACGCAAAAAGAAATAAACAAGACAAGGGCAAAAAATATAGAATGGGCTTTATCAAGTCTATATGATAACGATGATGAAACAGAATCTTTAACACCAACAATTCAAGATAGCTTAGAAAATGAATTATTGGATAGACTAAAAAACGCATCATCACAGCCAGTTAGGGATATATGCATTGAGTTAGAAAAGGAATACGATCTTCGCGCTGGTGAAGGGATACTATTATTTAGAAGATTAGTTGCTAAGAAAAAGATATTGATAGAAATGGAAAAGAATATAGACCTAAGTAAGAAATCTAATAAAATCCTAACAATCCCAAAGGAGGGTGGATCAAATGGAAAATCAATTATTAGTTAATCAACTGATTCAAGATAATAAGGGGAAAATATATAGAATAATAGGCATAAATACTATAAAAGGAAAAATATTCTTATATGACCTTGATAAGGATTGGCTTGATTTAATAAAAATGGATTTAAAAGAACTGGGAGAGGCAATATTAGATGGAGAATATTACACCATTGATGAAATATATAAAAATGTTATTAATGGAAGGATTCTTAGTCAGAATGACATAGAAAAAAGAGATAAAGCTTGGAATATTATTCAAGGGATCTATGAAATTACGGGTGATGATGGGATACTTGATAAGAAAATAAGGAGTTTTGCGATTAAAAAGATGAGTGCAAAGCACAATATTAGCGATAGAACTGTAAGGGAGTATTTAAAAAGATTTTTTAATCTTGGAATGATAAAAGATGCTTTAATTCCTGATAATAGGAATAGTGGAAGAAAGACGAATTCAAATGCAACAGAAAATAAAATGGGTGAAAAAAGAATTTGTCCAGATGCTAAAGGGATTAGTATTGATGATAATATCCAAAAGATATTTAAAACTTCTATAAATAAATTCTATAATACATCCAAGAAAGCATCATTAAAAACTGCATATGAACTTATGGTAAAAGAATATTTTAGCACAAGAGGAATAGGAGATGATGGAAGAGAACTAATTAAAGTTAATGATCCTTCAAATCTTCCAACCTTTTCGCAATTTAAGTACTGGCACTATAAGAATAGGGACTTGATAAAAGAAATAATCGGTAGAGATGGCGCAAAGAACTACAATTTGAAAAGTAGAGCTGTGCTACACAGTTCAACAGATGAGGCGATATCTCCAGCAAGTATATATCAAGTAGATGCGACAATTGGCGACTTCTATCTTGTATCAAGCTATAATAATAAAGAAATAATCGGTAGACCAACAATTTATTTGGTTTTAGATGTATTTACAAGAATGGTATGTGGAGTACACATATCTCTTGGTTCAGCATCTTATATTAATGCAGCTATGGCACTTCTAAATTCTGCAACTGATAAAAAGAAGTTTTGTAGTGAGTATGATATAGATATAATCTCACAAGAGTGGCCAGCAAAGCATATTTGTAAAAGAATCCTGGCCGACCGTGGTGAGCTTGAGTCAACAGGTATAGAAACCGTAGTTGAAAAGTTAGGACTTCATCTATCTAACACAGCATCGTACAGAGGCGACATGAAGGCAATCGTAGAAAGATATTTTAAATTATTACAAGATGCAATTAAACCATTCTTAACTGGAGTTATAAGAGATGACTTCCAAAAGAGAGGTGCACCAGATTATAGGCTCACAGCGACATTAAATCTTCATCAATTTACTAAAATAGTTATAAAGACAATTATATATTTAAATAATTCATATTTACCTGCCTATGAAAGAGATGAAGCGATGATTTCAGATAATGTTTCTGCAATACCTACTGAATTATGGGAGTGGGGAATTAGAAACCGTTCAGGTTCATTAAGACATGTAGATGAAGATATTCTTAAGTTTTATCTTCTCCCAAGAGATAAAGCAAGAGTTACAGGGAAAGGAATAGTGTACAAAAATATAAGATATACATGTGATAAAGCCTTAAAAGAAAGATGGTTTGAAAGAGCAAGAGAGAATGGAAGTTGGAGTATTGATATTATGTTTGATCCAAGAATAGCAGAGTATATTTATATTTTAGATAAAAACTCTGATGACTATCAAAAATGTACGTTATTAAGTAATAGCAGCAGATATAACAATAAGTCATTTTATGATGTTGATTTTTTATTAGAAAAAGAGAAAAAAGAAAAGACTGTATTAGAATATGAGAAACTGCAATCAAAAGTAAATCTTATTAACGATATTGAAGATATAGTGAATGAATCAATTGAAGGAAGAAAAACAAAGACTAAAGATATTAAATCTAAAAAAGCGAGATTGAAGAATATAAAGGAGAATAAAATCAAGGAAATATTGATTGAAGATAAAGAGAAAGGAATAAGACTCAAAGAGCAAGAACAAGAAATAGAGGTAGAAGAAAATTCAGTTATAGTAGAGTTTAAGGAAAATCTAAATGACACTAATAATTCTACAGATGAGTTATTTAGAATCCAGGAGGAGATGCTTAATGATTGATAATAGTATCCATCCTATTACACATGGAGTAATTGCTGAATATAAAGAGCAAGAAATCAAAGAATATCAAGGGAATCCCTTAATAGAGTCACTTCCAAATATGATGGACAAAGCTCAATTGATTCGTTCTCTTACTAATTATCCTACTATAACTAATGACGAATTATCAATGAGTGGTTCCATTAGGGCTCACCTTATAGAAAGACTCTATAAGTTTTTTCAGCCACTACCTATTCATATTGAGCTCGAAGATAGGATTTCAAGGATGATAAGACAAGGCTATGTTTACAGAAATCCATTTTCCAAACAAATAGTAGAGAAATACTATGAAATATATGAAGCTATAGAAGATAAAGATATCACCAAAATAAGTGAACACCACTCCATACTTCCTTCTGTAAATAGTTTATCTATAATAGGTGTTTCTGGAATGGGGAAGAGCCTATCAATTTCGAAAATACTAAGTAATTATCCTCAATTAATAATACATTCAAAATATAAGAATATTAATTATAGCCAATATCAACTTGTATACTTGTTTATAAACACACCTCATGATGGAAGCATAAAAGGTTTATGCTTGGATATTATAAGCAAGTTTGATCAATATCTTGGGACGGATTATTTTAGAAAAGTTGCTAATTCTCCAGTTAATAGACTGCTTCCCGTCATATGTCAGATAGCAAAACGGGCATCATTAGGACTGCTTGTTATTGATGAGATCCAGCTAATTTCAAAGGCAAAGTCGGGAGGCAAGGATAACATACTCGATTTTTTTCTAACATTGGTTAATACAATAACGGTGCCGATTGTTTTAATTGGAACCAATCAGGCTATGTCTATGCTTCAATCCCATTTTAGACAAGCAAGGAGATTTACTGGTAAGGGAGAAATAATATTTGATAGGATAACAAGTTATGAAAATAATGAATGGGCTCTATTTACAAAATCGCTGCTAAGATTTAATGCAACACGAAAAGGTGTAGAAAACCAGTATGAAGTCTCTAAAACACTTTATGGAGAGAGCCAGGGAATTTTCGATATAGCAGTCAAACTTTATGCTATGTCACAACTTGAAGCTATAAATAATGGTACTGAAGAAGTCACTCCAGAACTTATAGTAGAAGTTGCAAAGTTTAATCTTATAACAGTAAGGCCAGCAATTGAGGCAATTAGAAATAATGACTTGGGGGCTTTATTAGAATTTGAAGATATAATGCCACTAAATTATAATCCAAAAGATACAAGTATGGGGAACTATACAAATAAAACATCTTCCAAGGATAAAACAAACGATAATAAGAGTAAGGTATCATTAAAGCCATCTAAAACTAAAGATAAGATTGATATAAATGAATTAGAGGAGGATGACTTACGAGTAAAAATTTCTAAAGGCATAAATAGTGAATCATCAGCATATAATATATTAATAAGATGTGGGATTGTTAAACAATTATAGCGAGGTGAAAAAAATGGGGACATATTTCTTTCCTACTCCTTATGAAGATGAATTAATATACTCTACAATAGCAAGGTATCATATTTATTCTGCTAATCCTGGACATGTTCATTCTATTGAAGACTTATTTAATTCAAGAACCATATGCTCTTCTTTAGAATTTCAAGGAGAATTAGATTTGCTAATAAAAAACCTACCAATAGGATCTAAGTTAACTTGGGAAAACATAGTATACTACCATACCCTATTTCCATATTATGGAGCATTTGTACCAGAGGAAAGAGCATTAAAATCAATAGAAATAATGAGAAGAGGAAATCTATCAAAAGTCTATAATATGTTAGGTGTAATAAGCTTAGGTCGTAAAAATCAAAGTTTGCAATTTTTAAGACATTGCCCAGAGTGTCTAAAAGAAGATGTGGCTAATTACGGGGAAACCTTTTGGCATAGAGAACATCAAATACCAGGAGTCTTTGTTTGTAGCAAACATAATTCATATCTACTGGATACTAACTTTCCTATTATAGGAGTTAATAGGCAAATGTATAATGGGGCAAAAAATATTGAATTTAAAGACAATACTCTTGATTTAAAAGACGATATGCTTATAAAAGCGAAGCTATTGACAGAAAGTATTGAGAGCTTATTAAACAGGAAATATGCATTTTACAATCCAGAAGAATCAAGGAAAATATTGATGAATAAACTAATATCAAAAGGGTTAGCATCTCCGTATGGAATGATTAGACAAACAAAGCTACAAGAGGTAGTGATTGAGTTCTGGGGAGAAGAATTCCTCCAATTATTGGGACATCAAATAGACATAAAAGATCCTGCTAATTGGCTTACTACTTTAGTAAGAGGGAAGAGAAGAATATCTAACCCTGTTTCCAATATAATATTGCTTAGAGCAGTTAATGTAGATATTAATGAGTTTTTAACTCCAGATGAAGGGACAGAAGACTTTAAGACTGCTTGGAAAGATAGATTTATGGAACTTGTAATTAATGGTGAAAGTATAAGAACTATTTCAAAAGAAATGCATACATCAACTAAAACAATAAAAAGAGAACTTGAATTATTAAGTATTGATACTAAATGGAGATACAACGGCGGAGGTAGACACGTTGGATTTGATTATATTGAAACAGAAGAATACTGGATGAAAATGAAACTTAATAAAGAGTTATGGTTAAAATTAAGAAAAGAGAATCCAAATAAAAGTAGATATGACCTAAAGGAGAAGGAAGAGGTTATATTTAGATGGTTATTAAAATATGATAAAGAATGGCTGTTTGAAAACTCAGAACTAAATCCAGAGCAGTCAAGTAGATTAGATGAATTATGGGCCAGTAGAGATGCACTATATATAGAGAAGGTAAGAGAAACGATAGAAGAGATGAAAGATGGACCTATAAGAATTACTATTAGTGCAATAGGAAGTAGACTTGGCATAAAGGGATGGTTATCAAATGGAGTCAAGAATATGCCAATGATACATGGTTATCTTAAAGATCAAGTAGAAACAATAGAAGAGTTCCATATTAGAAGAATTAAGTGGGCTATCGATGAAATGGAAAGAGAGGAGATAGATATAAACAAGTCTAAGTTAATAGAAATTTCAGGAGTAAACAATAAATATATAATGAGAATGGAAAAGGAAGTAAGAAGAATATTAGAGGATAAGGGATTTGATGAAAATTTTTATTTGTGATTTAATAATAAGTAATTTCCAAAAGATGGATAATATTAATTGAATGCTTTATTTTACAATGATATACTAAATTATATAAAACACAGTAAACTATGAAGACAGAGGTGAAATTATGGATTATACACGACAAGAAACATTGGAGAAATGTCAAAAAGCACTTATAGACATAAAGACTTTTTATAAGACCAGTATGGTAAATTACAGAGGTAAAACATCTGATACAAAAGAATACTATACTGAAATAATTGCAGAGTTTATATGTAACCACATAGAACTTTTTAGGACAACCATTTCTGTTACCACAAGAGAATCTTCTTATAAAACAGCAAGTCATATTGGTGTGTTTTCGGAAAGTTCCAACAGAATTGAAGAATTGACAGCAATGAAGATGTTTAATCAAAGTAAAGAGGGGCATATTTATAATTCTATAGGTGAAATTATTGATTATCAAACACCTTTGAAGTCAACTCGAAAAGATGTTGCTGGGAAAGTAGATTTACTTGCTTATGATGGGAGCATATTACGAATACTTGAATTGAAGAAACCAGATAGTGAAGAAACTATGTTAAGGTGTGTTCTTGAAGGATATACTTATATGAAAACAGCAAACTCTGAAAAAATGATTTCTAATTTCACACTACCTCAAGATACAATAATCAAAGCAAGTCCATTAGTGTTCTTAGGGGGCATCCAACATAAAGAAATGAAAGAAGATAGACAATGGTTAAGACAACTTATGATTTTATTAGATAGTGTTCCTTTTTATATTAGTATAGAAAGTGGGAAATATATTGTTAAGGAGGGTTAATAATGAATAAACTTGATTTCAGTAAATTTGATGCACTTGAGAAAATCGGTGGTGGATTATTAGGCGTAATTGCAATTGTTGCAGCAATCGTAGAATTAATTTTAGGTGGAGTTGATGCGTTAAGTATTGCTGGTGCAATCAAGGATATCTCAGGGACTTTGATAGTAGTTATGGTACTTCTTGCGGCTCTTAAACACCTTGTTCCTAAGAAAGCAAAGAATTTTAAGGAAGCTTTTGAGAATGAGATGGTAAAAGTTCTATTAAAATATAATCCTATCATTGCAAAAGATACAACAAAAGATGGGCGTTATAACATTGCCTCCAGAATAGATGCTATTCATGATAATAATACTGGAGATTTTCATACTTTATTTGATTTTGATTATAAAAACGAAATGATATTTGTTGTTAGTAAAACTCTTTTTATGGGGAGGTCTAAAGAAGATTTTAGTTCTATGCAAAAAGGGATTATACAATCTATAACATCGAAAATTACCAGAGATTATGAGGTTGTGAATAATAATTGGAAAAGCACTTCCACTGGTTTTAATCTTACTTTTAACCACGAATTATGTACTGCAGAAGATGCCATGCAAGCTGCAGAAATCGTCGATACAATTATTTTACTATATATAGCGGGGTATAAGAAATAATGAAGATACATATACACAGAGGACAACAGCAAATAGGCGGTTCTATTATAGAAATAGCATCTTCATTAAACCGAATATTCTTGGATGTGGGAGTTAACTTAAATCAGGATAGTAATGTAGTAATACCTAAGATAGAAGGAGTATTTTCGGGTAAGAAGGATTGTGATGCAGTTTTTATTTCTCACTATCATTCTGATCACATGGGATTATTACCAAGTTTGATTGAAGATATTCCAGTGTATATGGGAGAAAAAGCATACAAAGTTTATGAAGCATCAGCAAATTACAGAGGTAAAAATATAGGCTTTTCACCGAACTTTATCTATGATAAAGAAACTGTAGTTGTGGGGGATATTTCCTTAACACCTTTTTTATGTGATCATTCAGCTTTTGATTCATATATGTTTTTGATTAAAGTAGATAACAAAACCGTTCTTTATACTGGAGATTTCAGAGCAAATGGTCGGCTTGATTTCACAAAGTTACTTAGTGCATTACCCAAAGTAGATGCAATTATAATTGAAGGTACAACACTATCAAGAGAAACAGCACGAAAAAACATAGAGGAACAACAACTTGAAGATATCGCTACAAATTATTTGAAATCCCATAATGGTCCAGCGTTTATAATGATGTCTGCTATGAATGTAGAGAGAATAGTTACAGCTCATAATGTTGCAAAGAAAACTAATAGAATATTCCTCGATGATATATATACTGCTGATATTGTTATGTCAGCAGGGAATTTTGCGCCTAAACCAAATGTAGATGGAGGTATAAGGGTATTTACTACTGGAGGCGAAGAGCAATATGAAAGGTTAATACAATATGGTGATGCTAAAATTGGTAAGTACGAAATTGCCAAAACTCCATTTCTTATGTGTATCCGCCAGTCAATGAGAGATTATCTTATTAAACTCAATGAGTTAGTCTCCTTTAATAATGGTGTACTGTTTTATGGTATGTGGAAGGGATATATGGAACAACTGGAACTTCAGGAGTTCTTATCATTTATGCAAGACAAAGGCCTTAAATTACATATTCTTCATACAAGTGGTCACGCAGATGAAATGACAATAGATAAACTAATAAGAGAGGTATGCCCTAAAGTTATTATTCCAGTACATACTGAAAATGAAAAATGGTTTGATAAATATAGCGATACATCAGAAATCATTTATGGTAAAAATATAATTGAAATATAATTATGAATGAACGATAGTACTGAAATAGAATTATTGTGTCTTAAGATGATAAACATTTGACATGAAAATAGATAAACTTGAGAATTGAAACTAAAAAAAGAAGTGAAATCCGAAATGCTTTGTTCGAAATGTTGACGAAGATTTCAGGATTTGAAGAGTATGAAAAGTTAAAACTTTATTGCAAAGGGATAGATTGCAGAGACTGAAGAAGGAGGAAGTGTTATGAGAAAAAATTATTATATATTTAGAATAAGTTATGGACATGATAAAGAGTCAATATTATCTTCGCTTAAAAAAGAAGGTGTATTGCGCCAAGGTTGGGGAAGTTCAGGAATGTCATTAGAAGATGGAGTAGATAGTTTCGAAAATGGATGGAGAAAAGCATGGTCAGACGACCTTACAACAACAAAGGATATTGGAAAAAGGTATAATATTTTATCCCTTATGTTAAATTTTGTTCCAGGAGATATTATTGTCATCCCTAAAGTACCAGAAAACAACCAGTTTTCAATATTAGAAGTTATAGAAGGGTATTATTTTGATACGACTGATTCTTTTACTAATCATTGGAATATGGATGATTTTAGACACTGTCTAAAAGTTAAAGTTTTAAAAGAGGGTGTAAATTATTTTGGAAATGGTGATGAGGTTAATCAAATAAAAAGAACTTTTAGAGCATATCAGTCAGCGGTAAACAATGTTTGGAATGAGAAAACGATTAATGCTATAGAGAGTGTTATAAAAAGTTTTGAAATAAATGGGAATAGTAGTTTATTAGAAGATATAGGAATAGCTAACAGCAAGAATTTTTCAGAATTAAGTAAGGAAATAATAAATCGTGTAACCCATTGGGCGCCACATACGATGGAAAATATTATTAAAGAGATATTTGAAAAAAATGGATATATTTTGTTGGGAAAAAATAAGTATAATAGAGAAGGTGGAGATATAGATCTGATGTTTGGTATAGATCATGGGAACCTTTTAGATGATATTATGACTTTATCTGATAATAACTGGAATAAAGATGAGATTATACCTAAAATAAATATACAAGTTAAAAATAAAAAAGGTAAAGATTCTAATGTAATTGAAGGAATAAATCAGTTAATTAAAATGAAAGAAGATAATAAAAATGAGAATGCGATTCTTATTTTAATTAATACAACGAATAAGATTGATGATAATGATATACGATTAGCAGATGAGGCGAATATAATCTTAATTTATGGAGACAAATTATCACAACTTCTGATGAAATATTCAATGATTATATAAACTATAATGGATATGTTTTAATTAATTTAAACCAATCAATTCAATTAAAAATACAGAATTGATTGGTTACATATTTTAACATTTCTTCCAAAAGTGATTTTCTAAAATATACCCTCCACTGAGGAAAGAATATCAATAGTGGCATATTTATTGTACTCTTAAGACATGTTAATATGTCGTACTGCTTGAACGAAAACATGTCCTAATATAATAAAGTTTTGACTTTTCTAATAAAGGACTCCACTATAATAAACATTTGATTCCACCATATTTTCCCACTAAAACATCACCCTCTTTCTTTCCCTCCTTTTCATCTTTTTCTTGAAAAAAGAGAGAAAAAACAACAGGAAAAGATTGAATAAAAGAGAAAAAGAAACAGGAAGAAACAAGAGGAAAATGAGAATTGATGCAATTGTATAAACATAGGATTTGCAAGCCTTGTAGGCGACTGCGGAGCCATAGGATGTGATTGATAAGGGTGAATAAAGAGTGGGAAAAGAAGTGGGAAAAAGAGATAAGAATGAGAAAAAACAAGAGGAAAAGAGGAATGGAAAGTTTTCAAATTTTGTTATAAATAAGCAAAACTTTATTCAAATTTTAATAAAGTTTTGACTCTGAATTGGATGAATTTGAGAATTGAAATTGAAAAAAGAGGGAAAATCGTCAAGACTTTATTTAAATTTTTGACGAAGGTATCAGGGTTTGAGGGGTGTCAAAAGTCAAAACTTTATTGCAAAGGGACATAGTAGGGAAGATAAATATACAAAAAGCAAATTTAGAATTTGAAATTAATAAAATGGCAGAACTTTTTCTTTGACTTTTCAATGATTATTTAGAAAATTCCTAAATTCTATTTAGGGCATAAGGAGATACTTTGCATTATCAATTGCAACGTAGTTTTCTATTTTCAAACTAAAGGAGCTTACAAACGACATACGTGAGGGCTCCCATTTTTATACGAGATTATTTGGAACAAGGCTGTCAAAAGAGGAGAATAACTCTCACACAAAAATCCGTTGATAAGGGATAAGTATAAACAAGTCTAAGCTAATAGAAACATCGAAAGTAAATGATAAATATATAATAAGAATTAAAAATGAAGCAAGAAAGATACTGGAGAAGAATGGATGTAAAAGTATCTATATTTTGTAGATGGAATTATTAATTTTGCAAAACACACAATATAGAGTGGGTGAACAAAAGTTCTCCACCAGATGTTGATTTAGTTATAGGTTTATGTTATAATTTATTTAAGCTGATAAGAAATCGATATATGAAAGGAGTGGTAATTATCAACTCAGAAATGATTTTAATAGATTCAATAAAAGAGTTAGAATTATCCGTAACTCAGTATATGAGAATCAAGAGTAGTTATGATGCACTGTCAGAGGAATTAAAGAAGAACGACACCGAAGTGGAAGTATATACTCAAGGTTCAATACTCCTTGGTACAACAATCAGACCTTATAGAAAAAACAAAAATGTAGAATATGATGTAGACTTAGTAGCTCAATATCCAAAAGACAAGTCAACATTATTACCACAACAAGTTAGAGACTATGTTGGTAATACATTTAAACAAAATGGTACTTATGCAAGTAAGCTTTTAGAAAAGAAAAGATGTTGGCGTATTGAATACGCAGAACAAGAGGGATTGGGATTCCATGCAGATATAGTTCCTGCTATACCTGAAAGTCAAATAGAAATCCAAAAAATCTTAACAAAACCAGGATTTGAATACTTAGCTGATTTATCTGTAGCCATAACTCATAAAGACGATGATGATTCAAGAGCTGAGTGGCTTTCATGCAATCCAAAGGGTTATGGAGAGTGGTTCAGCCTAATCAAAAGCGAAAAATATCGTACTATGATTGAGCAAAAGAGAAGTACAATTTATATGGAAAATAAAGATCTATTTTCAAACATAGATGAAGTGCCAATACAGCTTGTAAAGACTCCTATGCAACGAGTAATTCAGCTTCTAAAAAGGCATAGAGATGTGTACTTTTCTGGTAAAAAATCTGAAGATGATAAGCCCATATCGATTATAATTACGACTCTTGCTGCAGAGATTGTGGATACACTAAATTTACAGCAATTAGGTTTTGTAGACCTACTTGCTGAGGTTACTCGTGCGCTTATTGAAGTAGAGCGTCTTATTGATAACAAGCTTTATACCTCATACCAAATAAGGAGTTTAATATATAGAAAGGAAAGTGAATGGTGGATTCCAAATCCAGTTAATATTAATGAAAACTTTGCTGATAAATGGAATGATAATATTAATATACCAAGAGCTTTTTTCGATTGGTTGAAAGCTTTAGAAAGAGATATAATAGATAATATTAACGACAAAAACTTTCATAAAATATTATGTGAAAAGTTAGCTGTCCCATGTAAAGATAGTTCGGAAAATGAAGAATCAATTATTAGCGTTAGCTCAAACACTTCAAGTAAACCATGGAGTAGACATGGTAAGTAGACTAATAAATTCAGTAGAAGATTGGATATCATCACTTAATAATTCAACCTTAATTATTGAAGATAAACGCAGTGAAATAACTGTATCAGGTAGAATCAGAGTCGCATATTATTACGAAGGCCTTGAAGATAAATTGTCGGATGAATTTAATATTAAAATACACATATATAAAGATTATCCTTTAACTATACCCGACATAGAAGAGCTTGATGGAAAGATACCTAAAGAATTTCACATGAATGATATATTCTTTTGTTTAGGCGTTCCTCTTGAGATGCTAATGTATGCAAAAAATCATAGTATAGAACAATTTTTAAATAGATATTTGAATTCATATTTAATGAGCTTCATGTACTATTACAAATATGGTATTTGTCCCTACGGAGATAGAAGCCACGGCTCTCACGGCAAATTAGAACACCTTAAAGAGTATTTTCAAGAACAAAACGATAGAATGGTTTTTAAGTTACTGAAATTGACGATAAATGAAAAAGTAGGTAGAAATGAAAAATGTGTATGTGGAAGTGGGAAAAAGTACAAAAGATGTCATTTGAATACAATTGAAAATTTAAAAATGAGTATAGATAAAAAAGAATTGGTAAGCACCTATGAGGAGTTGATAAGATTTGTCAAAAACAAGAATACCGCCTAAAGTGGTATTAGAATTATGGACTCGTGCAGCTGGCCGATGTGAAATGCGAAGTTGTAATAAGTTTCTATTCGATTCTGTAACTTCCCCAGAAAGTTTTAATGGGGCTGAAATGGCTCATATTATTGCTAATTTAGCAAAGGGACCAAGAGGTGTAGAAAAAGAATCAGCTAAATTAGCCAAAGATGTTAACAATTTAATGCTGTTATGTCCATCGTGTCATAATGAAATTGATAAGTCAGAGAATCTTGAATACTTTACCATTGAGTTATTAACAAATATGAAGAAAGAGCATGAGGATCGAATTAGATTGGTTACTGGAATAACTGAAGATCAGGATTGTCATGTTATAACATATTACGCTGGAATTAGCGACATCGATAATTTTTTTACTGAAAAGCGAATAAAGAGTGAGCTATTACCTGATTACTTTACTCATTTTCCTCATATCAATCTTGGAATGAGTGGTAGGTATGATAAAGATAATACAGAAAAATATTGGATAGATGAAGAAAATAATTTAGTTAATAATTTCAATAAGAAAGTAAGGCCTATAATTGAAGAAAATGAAGTTAATAGTTTTGCTGTGTTTGCTCTTGCGCCAATCCCGTTATTAATTAAGTTAGGCGCGCTATTAGATGATAAAGTAAGCTCGGCCGTATATCAAAAACATAGGAATCCAGACACGTGGAAATGGTTGGAGGAGGATATAAGAGATTTTGATTATAAGATTATTTATCCTGAAAAGATATCAAACAACATTGCTCTAAACCTATCTCTTTCGGGAACTATAACAGATGATAGAATACAAGCAGTATTTCCTGATAAAGACATAGATATTTGCACATTAACTATAAAAAATCCTAATTTTGATTACTTAATGACAAAAGAACAATTAGAAATTTTCTCAGTAAAGATTAATCAGATTTTGGATAGACTTAAAGAAATGTATGGTCACAATAATAACCTACATGTTTTTCCAGCATGTCCATCAAGTATTGCAATTGAAATAGGAAGACGATGGTTTAAGAAAGCAGATTTGAATTTAGTTATTTACGATGAGAATAGAAGTAAAGGTGGATTCATAAAAGCTATGGAGATAACATCTGAATATCACAAATAAATAATTGAGAAGTGAGATGTTGAAAAGTTAGCTTTGTTGAAGATGCAAGTGAAAGAGTGGACAAGATAGATAAACTGTGACTTTTTAGTAGATGCTTTTTAAATAATTTATATCAAAAAGAATCTTATTACTATAATAAAGAGGTTCTTTTTTTCTGTCAAAAAGTTCACTTGGCGAACTTTTCGTTCTACATTCGGAATAAATGAATATTAGTTTTTTAAAAAGATGTTATAATAGAGTCACTATATTTGACAAGATGAGGGAGATGATACCATTAACTTAGTTGACTATAATAATTTTTTAATGGAATTTTTTGAAGAATTAATAGATCAAAGATTAGTATTTGATAGCACAATACAAATATTAAGAAGTGATATTCCTAATGTAGATGGTTATTTTCCGATTATTGATTGGTATTACAATAAAGAAAGAACACATGAAAATTTAAAAATCCAGGACTTTGAAGAAAAGGAAGGAATAGATGAAGTAAAGGAGATGTTTAGAGAACGATATAATGAGATGCTCCCTTTCTTAGAAGATGTTATATTTAGAGATTGTATAAAAGAAATGACACATAGGAATAACAGGAGAAGTGGTGTTATAGATCTTATAAAAATGATGGATTCAAAAAGCACTATAATTACAGATATCAAAATTAAAGATAGTCGGTTTATAATTTCGGCAAACGAGAAGTTGAAAAAAATTAAGTGTACTAATTGTGAGAATAAAGAAGATTTAACAATATATGGGACAAAGATATTAACTATAGCAGATGCTCCTATAAATAATAGACCTGTGCTTTTTATGCTTGAAAGACAGAAGTATAAATGCAAAGAATGTAATGAGATATATTTTACTGTAAATGAAGATTTGCTTGAAGAACGATCTATTACCAAAAGACTAAAAGATTACATTATAAGAAATTCATTTAGAATAACTAACTTGGAATTATCTACTTTTACGGGATTAGAAGGGAATACTATAAGGAGCATTATATTCGAACATAATAAAGGTAAAGTAGGGGAAATAAATTTTAAAACACCCGAAATATTAGGGTTTAGCTTAGTAAATGATAATAGAGTTTTAGTAAGCAATGTTAGAAAAAACACTGTCATAGATTTATTAGAAGATGTGGATGACATAGCTGAGTATCTTGATTTTATTAGAAACAAAGATAAAATAAGATATGTAGTCTTAAGTAGCAAAGAAAGATTATTAGAGATAGTAAAAAAATCTACTCCGCAAGTAAATATAATTGCAGAGAATGGTATTATAACGGAAAATCCTTCTATTAAAAGGCATTTAGATAGCATAGAAAAATTAATAGTGCTGATGGAGATAAATAATAATGGCCATTCATTTAGAGAATTGAAAGCTCGAGTACTATGTGCCAGTGATGCATATGATGTACTAAAAAAAGATTGGACACAAAAAGAATTAAACTACGGACTGAGTATAGAGGTTCTAATAGCCCAGTTAATAGATTCTAATAATAACAATAAGGGAAACAAAACTGTTGGTATTTCAAAAAGCTAAAGTTTTATTGTATTCAAAGAAGAAATAAATTCGTTAAAGTTAACTAAAGAACTTTAACGAAAAGAATGAATCAAAAATGGAATTTTTTCATAAAGTTAACTAAAGAACTTTAAGCCCAAATACAGCTCCTAAGTTTAGCTGTAGATAATATAAATGTTGTGCTCTAATCCATTTAATATTATTTTTTATTCTTGCTCCTCGATTATAGAAGAGAGATTATCCAGTTTCTCTGAAGTTTGTCTTGTATTTTCTTCTATGTCTAAAAACACCAAAATCATATGTCCAATTATAGTAAAGGTAACTATAGTTAATACAACGGAAATTACTGTAGCTGTAATTATTAAAAAACCCTCCGTTCCACCTAAATAATACATATTACTTAAAAGGAGTAGTGAGTATAGAATTTGAATTCCTGCTAATATGTATCCAACCGAAACGATTAAATTAGAATATCTACGAAGTTTTTCAAACTTTGTTTTAACATGATTTATTCGATTGTTATTATCTTCCGATTTAGATTCTTGATTTAAATCATTTTCACTCCTCGGGATATCGCATGTATAACATTTATCAACCCACTCATCGTACTCTCTTCCACAAGATTGGCAACGCCACATAAATTTTCCTCCTAATATTTATTTCTTATTCTGATATATGTAATTATTTTAATTTCAGAATTAGTCTATATAGTCATAATTTACATCTTTTTTCCTTCTTGTAGTATTATATAACATTAAGTTAGAATCATTCAACTAATAGAGTATATTAATAAATAGACGATGTCTTAACTTATTTATTTTAAAGGTAAGAATGGCAGAATTTGTGAGATCTAAATTGAGTTGCTGGCACAAATCTTTTTTAGCAGAAACTTCCTATTTAATATAAAATATGAAGTCTTTTTTTATGTCTATTTCAAAGAAATAGGCTTTTCAGTATAAATAGAATAGTAGAGATGAATTCTATTATTTATTTCCAATTAACATTCCTACGAAATGATTTTCTTTAAATGTTCTAAAATATATATTATATTTACTGTGGTCTAAAATCAAATAATAATACTTTATAAAGATCTATGAATCTCTAATTAAACCATCTCTATATTATAAGAAATTGTTATCCCTATGATAAGATAAATTCAATAAAATTATTTACTAAAAAAGTCACCAAATGCTATCCTCATGTGTGTTATATGTGAAAGGGGTTGATAAAGTGCTTCAACAATCAGTTCGGCCGACTGGAAATGATATAGAAGAAATAGTTGATAAATATGGGAATATGCTATTTAAATTATGTCTTGTAATTCTATGTAATGAATATGATGCAGAGGATGCTGTACAAGAAACTCTTATTAAGTATTTGACTAAGGCTCCAACTTTTAACGATATAGAACATGAAAAAGCCTGGTTAATAACTGTTGCGACTAACCAGTGTAAGAATATGAGAAGGTTCCACTTTATGCATCCCCATGTCAATATTAGCAATTTGCAACTATACAGTAAGGATGAGGAAAACTATGGTTTGCTGGACCTTCTTATGAAATTACCAAATAAACATAAGACTGTATTATTACTATATTATGTAGAAGGTTATAAGGTAGATGAAATAGCCAATATACTTAAGGTTTCTGTGTCAGCTACAAAAAAACGATTACAACGAGGAAGAGAAATTATTCGAGATAGATATCGGAAGGAGAATGAATAATGGATTTTGATAAGATTAAAGATGCTGTTAATTCTATTGAGATGTCAAAAGTAATGAAATACCGTGTCATAGATAATTGCAATAGTGTAAGAAAAGAAAGAAAGACACAATTAAATTATAAAAGATGGATTTCAATAGCAAGTATACTTGCTATCATATTATCAATTTCAATACTTATTCCATCTGTTAATAAAGGTTTGGTGAGTACAAACTTTGTGATCACAGCTTATGCTATAAATGATGATGGTAATGAGTTCAGGGAAAATTTATCGCCAGAAAAAGCTATATTTGAATTATCAACTCAAGAAAGAATAGGAGTTGTTGAGAGTGTAGGTGGTGGAGCCAATTTAGTTTTTACAAATATCATGCTAAAGATTACTGGAGAAGATATTGATTCAATTGAATATACGATAAACAAAGGCAAGTTTATAGAAGATGTAATACTTACAAACGAAGAGAGAGCAGATAGAGAGTGGATATTAACAGAAAAGATATATATAATTTATGGCGAGCTTGGTTCAGAAATATATCAAGGTATAAAAGAAATCGGGAATACCTATACACTTATGTATAATGAGCAGGATAAATACGAATATACTCTTGCAATCCCCAGTGATGCTAAGGGTATGATAGATGATGATATCATAATCAATGTAAATGTAAAATATATCGATGGGAATACTGAACAAGAAGATATTATGGTAGGTCAAGAATTTGATGCTATTTCATTAAAACTTAAATAAAAGAATAGAGAGACTATTTTTCTATATTTATAATATGTATCTAATCCCAATAAAAAATAAGCTAACAGTTTTATTGTTTGAGTCATCCAGAGATTTAAGAAGTACATTTTTTAAAATATGAAAGGGGCTATCTTTAAATAGATAGCTATTTTCATACAAATAAACGGAGTTTACAAAAAGATTACATTATCTATTAAACAGAGTAATAAGACACCACAAGTGCTATGATAAAGGTGAAATAAGTAGTTCAAAATCTATAATGATAAAATCTAAACCTTAATAATTCATCACAACTCAATAATATGCAATATGGGTGTTTTGTCTTACAATTACTTGACGTCATAGTGGTAGTACTATATGTATCTAAATCAAAGGGAGTGTCTAAATTGAGAAAAACAAGCACTTTAGTATTAGTTTTGTTTCTAAGTATTGTTAGTATTACTTCAGGATGTGATATAGAAGAGCCTAATTCGGAACAATTGGAACAACAAAGAATTGATTTGTACATTGAAGTTATGAGTTCTGTTTTTCAAGAAGAAAATGGAGGTAGTGACTTCATAGCAATAGACTTAGATACCTTAGAAGGATTAAGTTCTGAAGGGAAAAACATAGTGTTAGAAACTTTTAAGGACTTTTCTCCAAATGTATATGATTTTGAAGATATAAAGAATGATGAGAGTAAATTTCAATTTGATGGCGAACACCTTTTAGGAACAATTAATGGTTCTTTACTATGGATTGAGTTGAAAGAATATAAAGATAAGAGTGCTAAAATAATTGGAACCTCGTGGTTTGGAAATTTAGGTTCTGTTTCTATAGAATATAATGCAAAATTAAAAAATGAAAATTGGGAATTAACGGAAGTATCTATGAGCATATCTTAGGAGGTATTATTGTTAGGTTTAATAGTTGGAAGTACTATTATAATTATTGAGGGATTTAAAGAAGTAAAAGCTACCTTGTTAGAAAAGAGTGGATCAGAAAATGATACCAATAATGTTATGGAATAATTATTAAACTAAGTTGAAATTATTTTATTAGAGGTAACTTTTTCAATTAATCAGAGGGAGAAATAACAGTGAAAAAGCTTATTAAGTGGGAAACGATAATATTGATGTTTTTGGTTATTTTATTACTTTTTTATACCATTGGCATTAATTCAAAACATAAAAGATATATAGATGAAGATAAAGAACAATTTATTAGTAAGATAGACAGTTTAATCGATAAAAGCAAAGATAAAATAGATAGTATTATTACCAATAACGATGAAGCATATATTAAAGATGAAGATATAGAAATTCTCATGATGTATCATCATGATTTAAAAAGAAGTGTATTTGGATTTAAGAAAAAAACCAAGTATATAAATAAAGATGTAAGTGATGGACTTCAAAAGGTGTGGGATAAGTATAATTATGAGGAAGAAATAAATTTGGAAGATACAATTATATACTATGAGGATCTTTTAAAAAGAATAGGAAACAAAGAAAATCTAATGTTAAAAGATGAAGATGTCCATACTCTCAAGGGAATATATGAACTCTATATTGAGATTAGAAAAGATATTAATAAAGTTATATAAATTGATGCACATTCCTAACGTTTGACGACAAAGTTAGATAGTAAAGTGCAACAAAGGTATATTTTAGGAGGGGGATTATTATGTTTGATTCATTTGATTACACTTGGCTTAATGTAGGTAGTTTAGCGCTTGGATTAGTTTCATGGATACTTCCTGTTGTGAGCCTTATGAGATATGAAAAAAGAGGTCATAGGAATTGGATTAGTTTGTCTATATTAAGCATGATTACTTGTACTATTTCTTTATGGTTTCAAATTGTTTATAATCATCATTTGGTTGAAATTGAAGATTGGTCTGCTCTTATGGATACAACGGGTTCTTTGGTTAAGGTATCAGCAGTTCTTATTATTGTGACCATCTTATTTAATATAATCAACCTGTCTCTATATAAAGAAAGATTACCAAAATAAAAGGTTTAATACATAATATTATTATTTGATGTCTTAAAGATAGTGAATAAGCCATTAAAAGGAGGATTATAATAATGAAATTATTTAAAGAAGGTTACCTTAAATGGTCTTTACTCGGATTAGTAATAATAATGCTGTTAAGTGGGTGTGTATTGGGAAATCCTCCAACTGAGGAGGCACAAACAATACAAAGACCAGAAGACAAGATTGAGATTATTGAGGTAGATAATATTATATTATTTGCCAGTAGAGAAACAGATGGAGTGTATGAGGAAATCACAGTACAAGTTGATGATAAGAATAAAACTTTTCCATGGGTGAGTACAACTAATCCAACATATGCTCCAACAATCGATATGGTAGATGTAGATGACGATACTGTAGACGAAGTGGTTATATTGTTAATTACAGATCATGGCACAGGAGTTTTGCAACAGAAAATTCATGTTTTAAAGCTGGAAGATTTAACCGAAATTGATGTTGAAAATCCTGTTGAAGCCATAAATAAAAAAGTTACATCTACAATTACTAAAAATGACGGTAAAGTCAATGCAGTTATAAAATGGGATGAAAATATACTTGAAAAGGACTTTAATGAATCAGATGCTGGTTTTTGGTTTGATGAGGTTGCATTCGGTGCACATGTATTTTATGAAATTGTAGGTAGTAAAATTAATGCAACGGTATCAGGTGCTGTATCTCCTGCAAGATTTCCAGTAACAGCGATAGTAGAATATGATTCAGACCTTAGAATAGAAAGTATTGTAGTAGAAGAAGGATATACGGATGAAATAGATGATTGAAATAGGGATTAACTCTATCAAGTAGAAAATAGCAAATAAAAATTTGAAGTTTAGACGTATTCTTATTAAAACATGTCGTAAAGACAGGATTAAACATAATAAAAGAGCAGTACAATAAGTATAAAAGAAGGGAGACGAGAATGAATAAGAAATTAATTATATTGATAATCTTAGTATTAAGCATTTTAGCTTTGTCAGGATGCAATAAATCAATAACATATTCAGATAAGTTTGAAGGAATCCCTATATATCCCAAAATGGAATTAACAGCAAGTTCAGAATATGAAGAACATTATGAGGTATTTGACTTCAAGGATACATATGAAGATGTAAAAGAGTTTTATATGGGAAATATTGATCAAGAAAAATGGGAAATTGAAGAAAATCCCCTCTATCCAAATATAGATGGTGAAGGCATTAAAACACAAGGATATATGCTAAAGGGAAAGGAACAAGAAGTTTCATTAATTATAGGATTACAAAACACGGCAAATGCAGGTAATATTTTGCGAATTGATTTAAATGGTAAACCTTTTAAAGAAGGTAAATACAATGTACAGGGAGAAAGTGAAAATTGGCAGGTGTCCTTAGAATATACTATAAGAAAAGGAAATATGTCTGTTAATGGAGATGTAGTATATATTGGAGAGAATCCACCTAAAGAAGTAGACTATGAATTTAGAATATATGAAATTATAGATGAAAATGAAGGTTCTAAAAGCTCAAGTCAAGAGGTGGAGGGAGACGAATTAGAAAATAATAAGTTTAGTATTACTTCACAAAGTGATAGAAAAGATACTTTAGAGGTATATAGAGAGGCAATTAATCGTGGATATATCGAAATCAAATGGGAAGAGCAAGGTGAAAAGAAAACAGAAAAAACAACTATTGAAATAGTTGATTAAAATATAAATTTTACTAATAATCAAGTTTGTATTTACGACACAATATTTATAAACTATGACTTAATTGTAGATTTACATTCAGTTATAAGAAAGTTAAGCTAAAAAGACCGTGTGCTTTAAAGCATTTTTAAAAAGAAGGAGGGTTATTAATGATCAGGAGATTGTTAACATTAGGGATGGTAATGTTTTTAATTATATTTACTGTTAGTGATAACCAAGGATTAGCAATAGAGTCTGATGAAAAAATAAAGATTGAGCAAGATGAGGAGCTACCAGATGAGATAGATATAAGACCAATTGAATTACTGGAGCCAATATTAGACGCCACAATAAGACCAATTGAATTACTTGATCCAATATTAGATGCCACAATAAAACCAATTGAATTATTGGAACCGATGTTAGACATTAAGATAAAATCAGTTGAACTGTTAGAACCTAAACTAAGTGAGGAAACAAAATCAGATGAGTTAAAAGAAAAATTAGAAAAATAGAACATAAACTTCCTTAATTGAATATAATTGACATAAAATCCTGAGATTTAACAATATGAGTTTGTGAAAATAAGAAATGAGTAAAGCCAAAGTAAGTATTTGCTTTATTCTATCAAAAGTTTTGAGAACATTTAGCTGAATATGAGTATATAAGCATTTAGTGAGGAGGTCATAATATGTCAATCACAATTAGGCGAAATACTGGATGGATAGGCAGTGCTTCATTGATTCAAATAATAGTAAATGGAGAAAAGGTAGCTGGTATTATGGAGAATCAAAACTTAGAAGTAGAGCTACCTGATGATGAAAATAGTTTAAAAGTCATGCAATTTGGAGTTAGGAGTAATAAAATAGAAGTTAGAGACAGGGATATATTAGAAATAAAATACAAACGTTGGCATTTGATGCTCTTTCCTCTAATGGTAACTATCACTTTTATAATGAGCGTTATTTTATATTTACCATATAAATCGACTATACTTCCTGTACATATATTATTTCTAATTATTATTTTTGTGACTAAAGGGTTTATTATAAAAAAGTTTTAATATAGACAATTGATGAAAAAAGATGATTATATTACACAATGTCGTATCATTTATAATCTGCATCATAGCTGAATATAAATATATCATCAAAAGGAGAAATTTAATTGTATATGATTGAACCGATGTTTTGGATAAAATTATTTTTCGTATTAGCTGTATTGTCATTGTTGATATTTATTTTCAATACTGCGATGAGAAAGTTCTTAAAAGTAGAGAAAAGAAAAATATTTTCATATAATCATGTGAATGAAAAACACAAAAAAATCGATTGGACAATTCGCATTAGTTTTCTAATTATTTTTCTAATAACATATTTTTATCAAACGAGAAGTAGTGATAGAGTTATCTGGTATCTTGAAACGTGGTTTGTAATACTTATGTTTTTAGTGATTTCTGAGATTGTTAGAGCCTTTATGGAATGGAAATATGCAGAAAATCGGAAAGCATACATTTTCACTATTAGTCAATTGATTTTCATCTTGGCGTTGTTAGGGATAGGATTTACCAGTAATTTTTTTAATTTCTTTTAATGTTTATGTAGAAATATAATACATATTATTATTAGCCAACAGAAAGAAGACCATATAGAAGGAAAACATACTATAAAGGATAAGGCATAGTATTTGCAACTATGTCAAAGTGGTGCTGAAGGTACAAATAGAAGAATAAGATAATTAAGGAGATTAATTTATGGGATTTCTATTGTTATTTATTGTCATTGTATTAATCTTGGTATTCTTTTCGTGGGCTCAAAAAAATAATAAAGGTAGATATGTAAAAAGAGGAGCAATTATTGCGCTTTTTATTGTATCCTTTACTATGATTAATAGGTATAACTATCATGAAGCTAAAACTGTTATAAATCAGGCATTGCATCGCAATTATAATGAATTTACGAATGAACTTTTAATGGAAAATCCAGGTACGGATGCTTCTAACACAGAACAAAATGAATATTTCAAGAGACAAATCTATTCTATATTAAGCCCAATTAGAAATCTTGATACAATTTCTGAGATACCAACTATGAAACCTATTTTCACTTCCGATGTTATGGAAGATACTTTTTCTGAACTTGTAGAAACCTTATTCTCTATAAAAGATAGGATGGAAGAAGAAGATTACTCTTTAGATCCTACTATGGTTAGGAATCTATCTAAGTCCCTAAGTGAGATAGGATTTATTCTAAGGGTAACAACAGGAGATATGAAGCCTAATATTTGGGGTACAAAAGAATTTAGCGTTACCTATGATGAAAATGAGATTGATTTAGTGGATGCTTTGATAAAAGAGATTAACATAGTCCTAAACTCAGAAAAGACTGTGGAGTATCCAAATATACATATAGCAGTAACAAGTGTAGAATGTGATTATATTGAACCTATCAGTGGGAAAGTTAGAACATTTGAATTTCCAGTTAAAGATGGGATGTTAGAAGATGTTCTTAATGATTGGATAAGAGAACTTTCAAAAATGAGGATATCTTATGGGAACACATCAAGTGGAGAAAATATTCTTGAAAAACTATTAATAGTTGATGCTTATCTTGAAGGTGTAGACATTGTAATTGTTATGAACGATGCTTTTATAGCTTTTGAATCAAGTGATTTTAACAATTATACTAACCCAGGATATTTTATGTTTGGGTTGAAAGATATAGTCTCGCAAGTAACAGATGCAGAAAGTATGACTATTGATTACAATGGTAAAACAAGCGAAGTAATTCATCCTGAAGGATATGTTATTGATAATATTCCCTTAAGAGACTGATAAGATACCAAACCCCGTCTTCAAATTGGAGATGTGCTTTATATTACATTGCCAGACAATTATATGGTGCGGATTACAATCAAAATAGAAAATCATAATCGACAAGAGAGGAGGAACTTAAGTACAATCCAAAATGACCTAATAAAGGTATAATCAGATGGATTAGCGCTATTGATTATACGAGGAGGTAGATGATGTTGAAAAATAATATGATGTATAGGGCAATTTTACTTGTGTTATTTCCACTTATAATTGGATTCTTGATTGAAAAATTATTGCTGGCTAATATCACAAATGGAAATCAGTTATATTCAAGTTTGGGAGGTCTCTTATTAGCTATTTGGACATATAGTAGCTTAATATTTTGGTTTTATGTTGGATGGGTATTCGGTAAGTTTAAAATGGGAGCTATAAAAAGATATATTTTAGGAAATATTGTATGGGCCATTTCTCTTATTTTATACTTTTGGCAACCAGCCATAACTGAATATTATTCTATTGGATTCGCAAGTGTATCAATTAATATATTATCATTATTTACAAATAGTTCGAATACAACAACGATAATTGTATTTTCTTATTTCTTAATGTTGCTGGTATTTAGCTTAGGTTTCATATTTGCAGTGCAGTATAAACCATTAAAAACTGAGCAAGTATAAGAAGATTCAAATATTCTTAAAGGAGGCCATTTCAATGTATAAGAAAATCATAGCAGCAACACTCGTAGTACTTCTTACTATTTCATCTTTTGGATATAATTCAGAAGCAGCAATAACTGATGGATACTGGAGATTAGATAAATTTGAAGAGACTATTTATGAGAAACCTTTTTATGAGACAAGCAGTAATCCAAATATTGTAAGAATGATCGATTTTAGCAAACCACAAGGTAAAGATCTTGATGCAAACTTTAAATTGGGACAGACTGCATTATTTATGCATATTAGTGAATCATCAAAAGAAGAAATTGAAGTTGAAGAGATTTATAAGGCTTATTTAAAATTTACTACCCCACCTGTTGTTATCCATCATGAAAAGAAATTTACTATGTCATATGGTGGAAAACTGATTAAAGATACCACAAACTTAATGCGTGAAGTGACTATCACAAATTATCATCAGCTTTTATACCCTGGAAGAGTTCCTCAACCTGCTTCTGTTTATATAGAAAGAGGAGCAGAATTTCCTCTTATATCAAATGAAATAGGAGAAGAAGGATTAGTGCTAAGTAAGCTTACTGAAATAACCCCATTAGCTCCAAATTCTGACGACGATACCTATGTATTTAGAGTTAGTATTGAGAGTGGAACTGCTGGGCGAAGTTATGCTTATGTTTATAGGTGGGTAAGTGGGACATTCCCAGGAGTAGGAGAAATAAGGGTATTTATTGACAACCAACTATTGATATCTGATGTTCCACCATCAATAATAAATAGCAGAACAATGCTTCCAGTAAGAGCAATCTTGGAAAAACTCGGTGCAGATGTAGGATGGGATGGTATCACAAAAACAGTAATAGCTACTAAAGGAGATACAAGAGTAAAAATGGTAATAGGAAATCCTAATGTGTATGTAAATGGAATGTTAACTGTGATTGATTCAGCACCCATAATTATTGGTGACAGAACTTTAGTACCTGCAAGATTTTTAGCGGAAACCTTTGATGCCACAGTACAATGGCATGAAATAGATAGAACTGTGGAAATAATATTAGAATAATTCGAGAATTAGTTACTAACCTATTATTAGAAATAAGGGGGTGAAAAAGTGAATAAAGGAAATACTAAGTTTATAATACTGTTAAGCGTAGTAATTGTAATTTTTTCACTTTATAATTCATCTCAGGATGTTAAATTAAGTGAATCGAGTAACACCATACAATTATTAGAAAAACGATTGGAAAAAGTAAGAATTGAGATAAAAGACTTAAAAGAAAACACAGATGTATACGAAACCTACCAGAATCTAACGGATTTAAGTTCTTATGAAAGTTTTAAATTTGAACAATTTAGAGAGGATTATGATATAGAAGTCTTAGCTGAACTTAAGTCTATATCAATTTTAAAGATGTATATATATGCAAACCTGATTGAAGATTATGAGACACAATTTCAATTATTTACAACAAATGAGGAATATGTTCTTATGACTAAAGAGGAATTTTTAGCAAATTCACAAAGCGGGACACCTTCTGAAATGGATATATTCGAAGATGTTTATGAATTGAAGATCAGCTTATCTGAATCTAATGAAGAACATGCTTATATAAGTTGGAAAAGCAAAAACGGATATATCGATGAAAAAGCAGGTGCTTTTATATACGGATTCGCTTTACAAAAGGATGACAATATATGGAAAGTGAGTTTCAATCCAATGAATTAATAATAGAAATGTGAAAAGCTCGAAGTAACTGAAGAAGAATCAGAGAAACTTAATATTATAGGATTAATTTGCAATACTTAAATATGATTAAAACATCAACGGAATAATCTGTTTTAGCAATTAGTTCTGAATATAATTGAGGAGGTCTCGAATGAAAAAGAATAGTAGGATTATCATAATACTGATATTGATTATATTAGCAGTTGCAATATTCTGGATAACCACCAGAGATAACGACGATAAATTCAATATGATTGCAGTAGATTTCCTGGAGAAGTTCTACAATGTGTCTCATTCAGACGGAGAAGAATTATTTGGTCAGACAACAGCAGTTGAGGGAGAGCTGATCCTGCTTGATGAATCCCTTAGAGAGATTTATGCAGACCTTATGACAGTGGATTGCTATGATAGATTGGTAGCAAACAGAATATTGGGTTCAACACATTATTCAGCATACCAAAGAGAATCAAGTTTTAGAGCAGAATCAATTAAGTTTAAGGAAGAACAAGAAAAATATGGGGATCAGTATTATGTATATACAATAGATCTAATCCAATACTATACAACCTCACGAGAAATAATAAATGAGTGGAACATAGAGGCTTCCATGTCTTTCACTGAAGAGAATGGAGAATTGAAGATAAAAGATGTAGAAATACCTAATACTGAACTTCTTTCTAAACAGTGATGGAATGAAATTGCATATCATCGTTCAAAGGATAATTGTAGTATGGAAATTTGATAGTATTAGATAAAGTAAAGATTAGCCATCCAAGAAGATTACATTTGACTGATTGTCAATTAAACGTAGGGAAAGTATGATAATAACAAATCATCAGTTAACTTGACTATGTGCATGTTATACATATGAAGTAGTAGATAGGATTAAATCTATATGTAATATCGAGGAGGTAGTAAGATGGGCATTCAGAAATGCAAAAACTGTGGAACGAAATTTAAATATAAAGATTTATTGAAATCAGTACTACCAGCAGAAGCAGGTTACATAAAATGCAGAAATTGTGGGACGTCTCATCAGATAACACGGTTGAGCAGTTTTATTATGAGTGCCCTAATATTAGCCCCCATGTTTTTAATGATTAGTTTAACAGCAAGCAGAGTATTGAGATTGTCGGTATTTGCAGTTTGGGTTGTTATATTAGGTGCTTTATCCCCTTATATAACCAGATATAAATTAAAGGATAGTGATAAGAATAAAGAATAGTTACTGTACTACAAATTATTTATAAACGACGTCATAATTGTAGAAATGTGCAATAAGTGAGGAGATTACCATGAAAAAAGCATTGTTTTTATTATTCGCAATAATATTAGGAGCTTTCGCGGGATGTTCTAACAACCCTGAAACAATAGAACATGATGTAGCTGTGGGGACTTATGTAATGGAATCAAGTGAAGCTTTAAAACCATATGTGGTATTAAAAGATAATAATGAATTTAGCTTTACTTATTCAATTTATAGCAGTTATTGGGCCATAGGTAACTATGAAGAAAATGATGGTCGGTTGATTCTTAAAACAATGGATGGTGAGTTTGAATATGTGTTTGAAATTGATGAGAAGGATTTAATTTTCAATGCAAAAGAATCCTCAGAGTTTCCATCATATGCAAATGTTCCTGATGGCGTAAGATTTAGCTTTAATGAGGAGTACTTAGCTGAAAGAGAGCCATTGATTGGATTTTATTATGAGTTAGAATATAAAGACAAAATATTCCCCGATATGACGAATTTAGAGATTGAAGAAGTCATTAGTAGGATAAGTATTGCTGCAGCTGAAAAAGCTAAACAAGGAGAACAATTCAAAGTTACTGAAGAAGAATTAGATGAACTCAAAATTACAGGATTAAATCCACAATACTTAGATATGATTAAAATATCCACCGAATAAACAATGATGAAGTTGGTTGTCGTACTTTATAATTTCAGATAATATTAATCGGTGACAGCTGAATATAAGTATATTAAAGTAAAAAAAGGAGAGTCAATTAATCATGGGAAAAAGCATCGTCTACTGGGTAGTGAGTATTGTATTTTATGTAATTTATTTCCTGATATTTAAATATACTATAGGTGAACTCTTCCCTATTAGTCCAATGTCCAATTTTATTATAATATTTATTCTTACCATCATAAACATACCATTGTCCATATTTAGTGCAGGAAAACTATTTTCAATAATTGAAAAACAGTGAGAGTTTTAGTTTCGCATTGTTTACCGTTTATAAATAGTGGTGTATCAAGAAGTGGCTAAAATGAAAGTGTTAAGAGACATAATTACATATTAAAAAGATAAAATAATGAATAAGAATGGAAGTATAACCACAGTATATTTATTCACATTTATATCATTTATCGTTACTTTTCTATTTATATATATCTTTGTAAAGATAGCTCCACAGTTTTATACAGGCTTTGATAGACACACAAGCAAAAATATATTGAGTATACTTGCAGATATACTATTTATTATTATGATGTCAGCTAATATCATAGGGATTTCATTATGTACTATTCATACTTATAAGGTATTTTCTAATAAACTTGGTAGAAAAAGTTGATTTAGGGAGTATTAAATCAAGGGAGATTTCAAGAGAATAGGAGGATTAAAGTGATACTATTAGCATTTATAACAACCTTTGTTGTTGGATGGGTAGGGACATCCTTTGGGCATGATTATTTGAACTTTCCTCAATTAGGGACCATATTGTCTGTGGCAACAATGGGGGGATTTATTATGGCAGCTATTAGAAAAAACTACAACGAGTAAAAATATAATTGCTTTTTACATTGTTAATCTGTGTTGTGAAAGTATATAAAAGCGAATTAGGGAAGGAGAATAAGTAATGGAGAAAAATAAACAATTACTCTACTGTATTTTAGGAAGTTTGATGCTTGCATTATTAAACAGTCGTATTTTTGAATTTTCAAGACTGGGCATATTTTCAGGTGGTTATGGAGGAAATGCTTTTGGAGAAATAATAGTATTATCAAGCAATGTACTTTCTTTAGCTGGATATATATTGCTTGCAGTATTTTCGATTATATTAATTCTAAAAAACATAAGATTAAGAGGTTAGTTCATATAATTTACAAATTAAACTTTAATTGTATTAAAGTATGTGATAAATAATATTTTTAATAAAGGAGGAACTATTATGGGAAGTCTTGGCTATATAAGTATTTCTTTAACCTATATTCAATTAATATTACAAATTTGTCTTTACATGGCAGCAATTACTTTATCCTTTAAGGGGGTACAGGCTCTTAATATATACATTAACAAAAACTCAAAATAATCGGAGGTACATGGATTTTTTTTATAAGAGTTGTAAAAGTACGAACTACTGAATTTTCAATTTTAGGAGGACTAACAATGATTCTAATTATACTTTCACTAATAATGGGCTACATAGGTCTTAACATAGGTGGGATATTTGGGGCAGAAATTTTTATGTATCTATTCGGGATTGTAGGAGTCTTAAGTCCTGCTTTATATGTTTTGGAAAAGTTGTATAAGGAAATAGGAAATAAAAATTAGTGAACATCATTTATAAGATATGAAGCAGTTGATTCACGATTATTATTATATTATTTAAAATTCTAAGATTCTAAAGGAAGTGATAATAAATGAAAATGATCTTTTCTCACAAAAGTTCTACATATATTAAAATAGCCTTAGTTATTGTTATAGCAATAATCTATATCAATTATTATAATCCTTATCATATAGAAAACAATCATCAGAGTATTATTCAAGAGATTGAAGAACTTGATATTAAGTTAGATAGTTCTGAAAAAACTACTATTGTCAAAGAAATTGATATTGGCAATAAAAAGTATATATTATCTAAGTCGGATGTAAATTCTTTAAAAACAACAGAATTGACAAGGGGATTATTTGATAGGTATAAGATTGAATTTGTTTACACAAATGAAGCTTTCTCTGTTATTACCACAACTAAACAACAAAGATATTTAGTAGTATTTGGAGAGAAATTCAATGAAAACATTAACTCTATAAAAGTTTCTATAGGAAATAATGAAACTTTATTTGATATATCTAATGAGGACTGTTTTGCTGTATATCTACCTATAAAAGAAGACATTGCTGACATTACATTTGGTAATGTTACTGATATTATTAAAATAGAAATAAAAGATAGTAATGCAGAAATCCTAAGAACGATACCTGTAATAGGAATAGAATGATATTGAAAAAACTTAGAAGTATGGGAACGGTGAGGGTAGTAAATAACAGCTGAATATCAGTAATACTAATCGGAGTGAGAGTTAATTCACAGGAGGTACTAAATGTTAAAGATAAGAGAAGTATCAAGTAGTATGGCACATATTATTCATAAATTACAAAAGGAGTCATTTGAACCATTACTTAATAAATATCATGATTATGATATAAATCCTGCAATGGAAAGTATAGAACAAATTATAGAGAAGATTGATAGCGCAAATGCTACCACATATATATTCCAATTCAACGATATCAATGTTGGATGCGTCAGAATAAGAGAAGTGGAAGATAAGGTTTATAAGGTCTCAGCTTTATGTGTTTTACCAGAATATCAAAATAAGGGAATTGCACAAGAAGCATTGAAACAGATAGAAGGGTATCATCCTAATGTACATAAATGGATTTTGAGTACAATACTTCAAGAAAAGGGCAATTGCTACCTATATGAAAAAATAGGATATGTAAAAACTGGAGAGGTGAAAAAGATAAACGAAAAGATGGAAATGATTGATTATGTGAAACTATGCAAAGTTTGATTATAATGCCTAATTATTAAATGAACATAATTTTAAACTGCGCCATTTTTATTGTTCATCTGCATAGATTTCTAAGTATACAAGTCAAGCGGTTACATTTAGGAGGATAGGATGTTATGGTTGTATTAATATTATCAATAATATTAATTGGATTAGCAGTATTAGAGAGAATTTTATATATAAAAAGGAATAAAATCTGGTATAAGATGAGGTTACTTATAGGAGTATTAAGTATTTTTATATTGTTTTTAATATCCTATTTTGTAACAGATTCAACTCCTGGTTTGCTTTATGTATTTTTATGTATGAGTATTTTTATTTTAATAGGATTAGTTATTTATAGGAGCGACAAACAATGGCTTAAACATACAGCATATATAATAGGGATACCTACTATGGCGTATTTAATAACCAAAGCTATTCATAATATGCTTGTTAACCCACAGTATATTTTATTATTATCAGTAATAGTAGGTTTAATATTAAGTTATTCATATAAACGAAAACGAATAATAAAAGAAACCATTTCATTTATATTAGGCTTTGTAATTGCGGCAGCATTGTTGTCCTCTTATTATAAGACTTCTAACTCCGAAGATAGAAGTATGATTAAGCAAGAACTTGTAGCAAAAAAATATACTGAAGAAGAATTAGGTATAAATGGTGCATCTATTTATACTAACACATCAAGGATAAATTTAAGAGGAGAAGATATAACAGTAAAAGCTTTTAATCCATCAGGACCTTCTATAATAATGATATATAAAAATGGTAAGATTATAAGCTATGATGTAAAAAATGATTAGTCTTAATCACGACAAAGCGTTTATAAACTATGTTGCAATAGTAGGAAAGTGTGCAGTTAAATAGCATTTATAATTTGGGAGGTATGAGATGAAAAATCAAAAGAAAAATATAACAATAATAGTATGTTTTTTTCTTGTGATCAGTCTGTATTGGTTATTGAATACAGATAGATACATAAGAGACAATATTGTCACGATTGATAAAGTAGATAGTATTGATATTGTTACTGAAGACAAGTTAGTGTCCTATCCATTTGATGAAAAATTAATTAAACTTGTATCATATGCTGGCTTTGTAGTTAAAGCAGATAATTTTTTTGTTGGATTATTCTCACCATATAGTAAAAAATTGACCAAAATTGATATGAGTATTAGATATATAAAAAGTGAATCTACACTTGCTACTGCAGATGTTTTTCAGTCTAATGAAGATTCAGAAGAATATATTTTGTATATGAATAATATTTATTGGACAACAAATTCAAAACTTATAGATTTATTAGAGTTGATAGAATAACTTATAAAGCCAGTATTATCTTGGGTACTCATATGTCATATTCTTTATATTATGTGTCGCTGGATAGCTTTTCATTTAGAAAGCTTCAGTTTGATACAATGCTAATTAAGTAAAACTCAAGTAATTATTTATTTAAAAGTATCGTTGAAAGGAGAGGTATAAATGATAATTAAAGCTCGCTATATATTTATAGTAATTATAGTAGTATTGCTATCCTTATATTTTACTGGTTATAGATTTTCACCAAAGCAAGCAGCTGATGCACATTCTTTTTCAGAAAGAGGCTCCCAAGTAATTATTGAAGTTGATATTGGTTGGGGATATACATATATTTATAAACTTCCAGATTCTTATTTAACAGTTATGGCAACTAAAAAAGGATTTCTTTGGAGAGCCCCAGTTAGCACATATATCAAAGATATTAATATTGAGAATGATAAAGTTAAAACAATTGGATGGATGAGCTATACAAATAATGAAAAAGAGAAAGCAACAATTGTAGTGATAGAAAATAATGATGAAGATGTTGTTTCCATTGAATCTGGGAAAATAACTCAGAGAAATAAAAAGAATATAGGAAATGGAGAATTGGTAACATTTGTTTGGGATGAATCATTATTTCCACATGATATCAACCCAGTAGCATTGTCTAAAGATAATATAGAATTATATAGATATGGATATCCTTTAGGAACAACGACATTTATAGATAAAGATTTGAAATGGCATAGTATCAAATAGAATTGCCTTGGTTAGGTTTGTTACAATGCTAATATAGTCAAATTCATAAAGATAATTTCAGAGCTAAATCTATTGATATTGTAATACAATAATAAAAATAAGTTAGTGAATATTAGTAGTGAAATGCGAAGTAAGCAAAACATATTAAGGGAGGTAACCGTTGATTAAAGAGATAAATAAAATAGAAGTATTTGGATATTTAATTATGATTTTAGCTTTACTATTGGGAGTATATGCACAAGATATTTCGTATTATATGAGTGAGAATACTGTCGAATTGCTCCCCTCATATTTCTTAAGAATAATTACAATAACAAGCATACTTCTATTTATAATTCCACCTATTCTAATAGTTAAACTTAATAAGAAACGAAACATTGGGAAAGAAGGATTCACTCTATATTTTCTTATAAATTTTTTAATAGGTATACCTACATCTATGTGGTCGTTGCTTGTTTTCATTATGTGGCATTAATTAGTTGCATATAATTTATATTATGTGCAGCATCAATACAGAGATATTTAGTTTAAGTGGTCTCTTTTTCTTTTGTGTTTATATAAATCTTTTATTCAACAGTGTGTAGTAAAAAACAAAAAATCTCGATCTGCAAACAATACTTATTGGCTATCAAACTTATGAAAATCAGTCAGTATCTATAAAATGAGCATCAGTCAATTATTGGAACATATAAACTACATATAGGATAGTTGACAATATTAAATAGTGTATAATGTGCTTGATAAACATAGTTTATGATATTATTTGACTTTCAAGTGGAGGAATTTCTAAAAGATGTTTATTGTATGAAAATTCTATTTATGTTTCTCGTCTTGAAAGATAATAGAAGCTTATTATAGCTATAAAATATGGCTATATATACTATAATAGTGTTAAGCAGTGAACATTAGTATGTTTAGGCAAATTAAGAAAATTTTAATACGAGGAGGATTTTGGATGGAGCTTTGGATGGAAATACTATTACTATTCACACCTGGCTTGATTTTAGTATCTATATTATATATGTTGAACAAGGTATTCAAATACAAAGACAAGTTGATTAGTACTTTTGGGACTATTAAATATAAAGTAGCACTATTTGTTTCGGGAGGGATTGCTTATTATATTCTTGTTTTTAAATATGATCTAAATTCTCGAAGTCCAGTTTTTACAGCTGTATTTCTATCTTATATTTATCTTGTGCAGTATATAAAAAGATAGTGTGGGCAATATGTTTGTATACTACGAAGCGCACATCCTTTATACAAAGCATCGTAATTGTAGAAAAATGCGACATAAAAATCAACTTATTATAAAGGGATAAGTCTATAAAGGAAAAGAATACAAGTTGAAATATTAAATAGTTGAAATAACTTTTAAAATATTAATCTGAAATGGACAAATGGTTAGAATATGTTAGAAAGTATTTGAGTTTTTTTCTTATAGCATTGGGGCGTACTATTTAGTAAATGAGACTGAAACTTGGGAGTCTTTTTTTACAGATAATAGAATTCAATTTCCATTTTTAATGACAATCGGATTTTTACTTATAAACTCAAGTTAGGAATTATTCAAGTGACAAGTGATATAATATTTTAGGATGGGTGATTTTTTGAAAAAATCAATAGTAATCTTATTATCTATTAGTATTTTAATATTCTCAATCGGTTGTGAAAATTCAAAAGCAGAATATAAAGAATTTCCTGAAGACTTTCCACCTGAAATGGTTTTAGTTCACAAATCAATTTGGGTGAACACAGGAAAGAAAGTTACTGGAGAAATTGATAACATTGTAATTAGCGGGGAAATAGAATCAATTGTTGAGCGTATTGAAGTACCAACGCAAGATGGTCAAGCAAATTTTGATATTAAAGGGAGTAAATATGCACAATATGAGAATAAAATTATTGTATTAATTGAAAATGAATGGATACTATTTATAACTTTGGAGGATTGGAATAAAGAAAATGCTAATAAAGGTCCTAAAATACAAATATCATATGCAAATAGTGATAAAGAAGAAATTTTTGGAGATTTAAATGATGAAATAATCCAAGATATAATAGAAAAAATTGCATCAGAGGTGGAAAAAGATAAAGATTATGGAAAAGATTTTGATGAAGTAATTGAAAAAGTGTTTAAAGAATCGGGTTTAGATGATATTTTAGATTTAGAAGCTGCTAAATCTAAAATATATATTTATAAAAGCGAATAATATAAAAGTACTAATAATATCTGCAATGATTTATTCTATTCGAGCTTGTGATAATGGTAATTGGTTAAATCAATAAAGATAATTTAAAGATACTCTTATATGTTTGTTATTTAGACTTATTTTGAATATTTTATTTATTGTAGTCACAAAAGTTGTAGAATCAATAAATTGAGATAACTATAAATTTGGGAGGTAACGATGGAAAACTTTGCTGGAGTTCACATAGTTATGTTAGGCTATCCTTTAAGTGTAGGGCTGATGCTTATTGCAACAATAGGGTTGAAAAAAGTGAAAAATGAGTCCAATCAGCTAAATTACGATATGTCGGATGAGGAAAGAAAAAAACGATTTCTATATTTAGTATTTATTATACTTGGGTACATTATTTCTGCAATTACTACAATCATTCTATTATTAATTTTATTTGACATTAATATATATAGCTAAATATATTAGAAGTTTATTAATGGTGGCTGCGATAACAATAGGTCCATCTATTGTGATATTACTAAGAAGTGATTTAACATTCCTTATATTTCTAAGCATTTCCTTCATTTTTGTTATGGGTTATATTGGAGCACGTATTGGTGCAACCTTTCTATGGAAAAGAAATAAGGAAAAATATAATATACAAGAAAATGATATTGAAGAATAAATTTATTTTGTGTTGTAAAGGTATCTAATCTTGGGGTAATTAGAATATTTTAGCTTTTTGAACCGACTGCAGTTATGCATCATTAGTAAATTATGCAGCATCAAAGGTGGGTTTTATATGGGGATTCAAAAATGTGAAAATTGCGGAATGAAATTTAAGTATAAAGCTTTGCTAAAAGTATTTGTGGGTAATTCTTTAGAATGTAGAAACTGCGGAGCTCCTCACGAGATGATATTAAGTAGTAGAATTGTTCTTTCAGTATTACTAATATGGCCAGCATTTATTAAGATACAAGCTAAAAGAAAACTTAGATAAAAACTAAATACATTTAGTGAGAGGAATAAACAACTTGTATCTTAGTAAATAATTTATATCACTATCGAGTTTGTATTGATATGAAATGAGTAAAACTCATGTATAGTAAATAAAGGAAATATTTAAAATTGCTTGATATAAAAGACTAAAAAAGGTGGTGACTATATGAATAAAAAGACTAAAGCATTTTTATCAATGCTATTTATGTCTCTAACATTTTATATGATGATAGAAACTACATATGTTAATGCTGTAGGTGATTATGTCATAGAATTTATAGGGTTAAAATCATGGACAGGTAACTATACTGGAACACATTTAACAATTTACTACTTTATGCCATTATTTATAATAGGAATTATATTAGTAAAAAAATACGCTATACATGATTTGAAAATTAAATGGAAAATAGTAATAATAGTTTTTATAGGATTAAATACTATATTTGCATTAAGTACAGAGGCAATCGCAAAGAACATAAAAGCTAACTCTGAGGGGTTATTGTCTATAGGACTTGAACAGGAAGACAGTAATCATATGGAGTATGAGTTTAAAGATGGTAAATATACCAAGTTTACAGCAGATATTAAACTTACTAACTATAGCAAAGAAGACAAACAATTTCATTTAGTGATTGATAATAAATACCTTAGAAACCCTATAAGATTATATAATTTAGATGGGAGTAGAGCTATTTTTAAACTTAAAGGGGAAGAAACGAAGATGTTTTCCATTAACTTAGATAACTATCTTGTTAAAGATGGTAATATCAATAAAAACGATTATGGAAATGTCGCTGGTAGTGGAGATATTACTGGAGTTATAATTTTTGATGATAGAGATGATGAAGTTAAGATAGATAATAATAATTTTTTTGGGATTAGTTTAAAAAAATAAGCATGGTTTTAGATAGAGGGTTTTATGGTGTAATTAATTCATAATCTAAAATTGTAAGTTTTACATAAAAAGAATTGATTAAAACTCAATTAAGTAATTATTATATTCGAGAACTGTGAGGAGGTAGTTTTTTGAAAATAATTAGAACCATGATGTATGTAGTAGCACTCATTGTGCTCATACTATATATCGCTAACCGAGATTTTTTAATGCTATATATGTTTATAGGTCTGACTTTCCTTAATGTTCTGTATGGAATAGTTTATTTCAAACAAAATAAAAAGATTGGTGCTATTATTCTGTTATTACTAAGTTTAGCTATTTTTGCAGTTTCTGTTTTCATGGTTTTACAATACAAAAATTAAACAATCTGGAGTTATTGTATAGAATTACTGAGTTTGTCTTAATGCCAAGCATGTAAAAAAGCCAATTGAGTATTTGTTAGTTAAGTCAAAGAATTTGCAAAAACTTATCTGGAAATTAATAGAAATATATGTAGTTGAAATTTTTGAGTGGTATTACAATTTCGGAATGGAGGAGAATATGAGAAATTATATTAATAAAAAGTTAGGTGTAATAATAATATTTGTTATTGTTATTGCAATTCTAATAAATATTTCTACAAGAAAGACTCCATATGAATTAGTGGAAGGAATGCGTGATGGCGTTGTAGATTATGAACTTATTACAAGCAATAAAACTGATGAGGGTATATTTTTATATACTTCAGGAGTAATTAATAAAATGGAAGATAACATTTACTATGTAGATATGATGAAAAAAACTCTTACGGGATATAAATGGATTGGCGGAGGAGGACATATAAATAGAGATCATCCAAAAGAAAGTGAAGATTTTATAATATCAATGCAACTACTTAATGAAGAACAGCATATTACCCCAACAGCTCTTGGAATTATTTCAGATGAGAAAGTTATAGGCATAAGAATAGATATTCTTGATGAATTATCTAATAAGGTAACAATCTATAACGGTAGAGATGAAAAAGAGAAATTCTATGTAGTACATTTTGAGAGCGATATTTCAGAAGTGCCATTTTTGATAGTAAGAATAATGTATACTGGTGGTCGTGAAGTAGTTTTCTTACCTACTGATGAAGACATGAAAAGACTCCAAGAAGGCAAGCAACTATATATTAACGAAGAAAATATTGAGGAGTAAAGTCATAAAATAGATTTCCTCCTAACTCGGGATGTATATTATCTAAAAGCCATGTCGTAGATGTAGATAAGTGTGTAACTAAATTTAAGGGGGTAAAACTATGTATGAATATAAAATTGTAGAATTAGGTTTCAAAAGATTAGGTTTAAAAGCAATGGCTTTCTCAGAATTAGAAGAGCATCAAGAAATTATTAATAAATATGCTAAAGAAGGTTGGAGATTAATACAAATTCTACCTGTAAAGTTTGGTAATGCTGGGTACCCTACAAAATTTGAAATTATTTTTGAACGAAAAATAGAAAATAGTAATTAGTAGATTGCAATCTACTAACATTTTTAATTGCACATTCTTTATATTATGTACAGCATTAATCAGCCAAACTACTATTCCAATTATTAAAAAACCTACCTTGTCTCTATCTAAAAATAACCATTCGACAATTCTATGTTTGTTCCTACAATTTAATGTTCATCCCTAACCCCAGGAGTAAGCGCCACAAAACAGCGCCTACTCCTTTTCTAATTCCTATTTTCCCTC
>Ga0265295_1001163_pt1 | contig 47792 bp, 41 predicted proteins | sample Munlansysbiofilm_FD_192503 | JGI IMG/M metagenome (GOLD analysis project Ga0265295, IMG submission 192503) | Leachate microbial communities from a municipal landfill in Southern Ontario, Canada - Methane capture system biofilm | ecosystem: Engineered > Solid waste > Landfill > Unclassified ...
TAGGTCAAAAAGGGGCAAACGTTCGTTTAGCCAAACGTTTGACTGGTTATGACCTTGTTATCATGGAATTAGACGAAGCAAATACCGCTGGACTTGTTTATAAAGATAAAGAACAATTAGTATTTGAACAAAATCTCGCCGATCAAGATAAAGCTTGGCAAACAATTAGAGACAAGCAACTTGCCGCGCTTGATAAGATCGAAATCGAAATTGAAGATGAAGTTGTTGCCGCTGAACCAGGCGCTTTAGTTACTGAAACTGCTGCAGCTCCAGTTGCAGAAGTAGAAGCTGTTGCTGCTCCTAAACCTGAAGTCAAGGTTGAAGAAGTTGCGCCAGTTCTTGAAAAGGTTAAAACCACCATCTCCCTTGCTGATCTAGAAAAAGAACTCGAGGAAGAAAAAGCCCGGCCAGTACAAACAATCAAGCGTTATAAACCACGTAAAGATAAAGAAGAAGAAATCGCGGTTGTGACACCTGAAGGACCTAAGATGCAAATCTATACCGAAGAAGAACTTCGGGTTCTCGAAGGACAACAAAAAGAAGATGAAAGCGAAGTTTTTGACGATATTGATTTCGAAGCTTTTGATGAATACTACGACGAATAGAGGAGTGAAAAATGAAAAAGCCTGTTTTACGACGCTGTGTTGCTACCAATGAACAATATGAAAAGAAAGACCTTATTCGTGTTGTTAAGACCAAAGAAGGTCTCGTGTTTGTTGATTCAAGCGGCAAAATGAATGGGCGTGGAGCTTATTTAGCTAAAACTAAGGATGCTCTAGCAATCGCACTTAAAAAGCAAAGCTTGGCGCGTGCGCTTGAAGTTGTCGTTCCTCCGGAAATTTATAAAGAAATTGAAGTAATTATTGATGAATCAAGCCCTCGATAATTTTCTTGGCCTTGTCTTCCCTAGTGGCAAATTACTCTTCGGCTTTGATAACTTAAAGAAAGTCAAAGCCGGCAGAGTTAAGTTAATTGTCATTATGTCGAGTGCAAGTGAAAAAACCAAAGAATCCGCGCTAAATTTTGCACGGCTCAATCGCATCGACCATTTACTGTTAGAATCCGCAAGTATTCCTAACCTGGTAAACGGCAAAAATCTCGCTGTATTTAGTGTGCTTGACATAAATATTGCGAGTAAAATAAAGAAAACAGTGAAAGAAGGTGATACTTATGAGTAATTTAACACGAATAAGCAATACCACTTCAAAGAAAACAATAGGACCTATCGCTCGTCTTGAGGGTAAAACTCTATTTTTCAGTGGACCATTGACAGTTGTAGAACTCGCAAAGTTTTTAAAAGTAAATGAGGCGCAAATCATTAAGAATTTATTTCTTAAGGGCCACATGGTCACAATCAATAATCAATTAGATGCTGATTTAGTTGGTGAAGTTTGTATTGATCTTAATTATGATTTTAACTTTGAAGAAGTTGAAGCAAGCAGTGGTGATGATTTTAATATTTCGACAATTAAAGACGATAAAAAAGACCTAGAAGATCGGCCACCAGTTGTGACAATCATGGGTCACGTTGACCACGGCAAGACGACACTGATCGACCGTATTAGAAGTTCTAATATTGCTGGTGGCGAGGCCGGAGCAATTACCCAAGCAATTGGTGCTTACCAAAAAGAAGTTAAAGGTCGCAAAATTACCTTTATTGATACTCCAGGCCACGAAGCGTTTACCGCGATGAGAAGTCGGGGCGCAAGTGTGACAGATATCGTTATCCTTGTTGTCGCCGCTGATGATGGTGTCATGCCACAAACGAAAGAAGCAATTGATCACGCCTTAGCTGCTAACGTCCCTATTATTGTCGCCGTCAATAAAATTGACAAACCAGGTGTGGACCCAAGCAAAGTCAAAGGTGAACTTTTAGCACTTAACGTTGTCGCTGAAGAATACGGTGGCGAAGTTATTTTCCAACACATCTCCGCTAAAACAGGTCAAGGAATCGAAGAATTATTAGAAGCAGTTATCCTACAAGCAGAAATGCTTGAATTAAAAGCGAATCCAAACCGTTATGCTTATGGAACTGTTTTAGAAGCCAAAATTGAAAAGGGTGAGGGGCCAAAAGCCTCACTTCTCTTACAAAATGGAACTTTAACTAACCAAGATTATGTTGTTGCTGGTAGTGCTTTTGGAAAAATTAGACGGTTGACTAACGAATACAATAAAGTCCTTAAGTCAGCTGGACCAGCGACTCCTGTCCAAATCATTGGCCTTGATGAAGCGCCAGAAGCCGGTGATATTTTCATGGCTTTTGAAAGTGAAAAAGAAGCCAAAGAAATTGCTATGCGCCGTAAACAATTAAAAATTAGAGCCTCCCGCGTTAGTAGTGGTGGCCTTAAACTATCTGATCTTGCTGAACAAATTAAAGATGGCGAAACTGTTAATGTTAACGTTATCATTAAAGCTGATAACCAAGGTTCTGCCGAAGCTGTTAAATCTAGTCTTGGCAAAATTGATATTAAAGGTGTGACCGTGACGGTCATTCGCGCGAGTGCGGGCACGATTACTGAAAACGATATTACGCTTGCCCGCGCAAGTAATGCAATCGTCTATGGTTTTAGTGTTCGTCCAACCGCCCAAGTTCGTGATCTCGCCGAGCGTGAAGGTGTTGATATTCGTCTCCACCGGATTATTTACGCGCTGATTGAAGAAACCGAACTCGCAATGAAGGGTTTATTAAAGCCCGTCATGGTTGAAAGAGTCACCGGTCAAGCCGAAGTCAGGGCAATCTGGAAAGTGACTAAAATTGGGACGATTGCCGGCTCATATGTTACTTCTGGTGTGCTTAAACGTGACCAAAAATGTCGCTTGTTAAGAGATGGACTTGTTATTTACGAAGGCTCCATTTCTTCAATGAAACACGGAACAAATGATGCCAAGGAAAGCCAAAAAGGTTTTGAATGTGGGATGACTTTGACCAATTATAACGATATTCATGAAAATGATATTATCGAAGGTTTCGAAATGGTGGAGAAAAAATAAGATGGCACACAAAATTGGCCGAATTGAATCAATTATTCTCCGGACGGTTTCCGAAACTATTAGCTATAAATTAAAAAACCCTCATTTAGGGTTTGTTACTGTCATGTCGGTGGAAGTGACAAAGGATTATAGTTACGCTCGTGTTTTTGTTTCCTTTCTTGGTGATGGGGATCCTAAAGCCAAGCTAGCAATTTTAGATGAAGCAAAAGGTTTCATTCGTCGTGAAGTCGCGCAAAATCTTGATATTAGAAAAATTCCCGAACTTCGTTTCATTTATGATGATACGGAGAAGAAGGCGAATGAGTTAGAAGAACTGCTGCTCCGTTTAAACCGCAAAGTTGAATAAAAAAATAAAGGTCTCCAAAATTAATTGGAGACTTTTTATTTGAGGGATTTTTGCATGTTGACATGGAGGATATTGGCTTCCACATATTGTTCGCCGATAGGTGTATAGCCTAAGCGAGCGTAGAAATTTTCGGCCTGTATTTGCGCCCCCAGCTGAATTGTCAGAGGCCGCACCTTAGTGTAGACAAGTTGTTCAACAAAATTAATTACACGCCTACCATAGCCATGGCCACGAGCTGATTTTATAATCGCGATGCGGCCAAGTTTGATTGTTTGTTTGTTGAGATGTTTATATCTAATCGTACCAATTGGTTCATGATGCAGATATAAGACAAAGGCACTATAACTATCTTCATCATCTTCGATTTCCTCGCTAAGCGCGACTTTTTGTTCGATTACAAACACTTCGAAGCGGATTTTTAGCATATCAGTCGTTGTTTTATTACCGGTGACTGGTTTAAGAGTCAGTCCATCGCCAAGCGGGAATTCGAGTTTATCAAACCATAAGTCTGCATGTTGATAATTGGTGAGCATGAGTTGAAAGTTTGATTTGGCCTCGGGTGTATTAATATAAATCTCATTCAGTAAATTTTTAATATCTTCGCGCCGGGTCTTTTTGTCGTTAGGGCAACCACTCTTCATGACTGGTAAGTCCAGTTCCATTTGCGTTTTAATGATGCTGCTTTCCTCAACAAAAATTAATGGGCGAATAAAGGTGATTTTGGCATTTTCTAAATACATTTTAGGCGCGAATGTTGCTAAACGTCCGCCACTAATCATATTCATCATCATTGTTTCAAGCGCATCATCGATATGATGAGCAAATGCGACTTTATTAGCTTTAATCTCATTAGCTTCTTTATTGATCGCGGCCTTTTTCATCCGTGAACAAATTGAGCATGGAAGTTTACTGAGGCGTTGTTGACCTTGTTGGATTTCGAGAATTTTAAATACTTGACGACTATCGGCAACATCAAGTTCATAGCCCAAAGTTCTAAAGTACTCTTTGTAATTCTCAGCGTCAAAACGGTCAAAGCCCAGATCAAGCATAATCGGAATTAGCGTGAAGTTTTTATTGCTAAACTTTTGATAAAGAGTTAAAGCATAAAAAAGCACGATACTATCCTTACCGCCACTGATGCCAATGACAATACGGTCATTATCTTCAATTAAATTGAAGTTTTCATCAGCACGTTTGATTTGTGCCAAGACTTCTCGCAGATGTTTCTTACTTTTATGTCCCATAATGAGATAGTATAATACAGAAGTGGGTAATATTATGATTAATGGTGTATTTTTGATTGATAAAGATTGTCAAACAACGAGTCGTAAACTTGATAACCAAGTGGGACGGAAATTTTCGATTAAAAAAGTTGGCCATGTTGGGACCCTCGATCCGCTCGCAACTGGGTTAATGTTAGTCGCGGTTAATGAGGGAACGAAGGCAATCCCTTATATGGAAGACTCGAGCAAAGAATATATTGCGACTTTTAAACTTGGGCTTTTAACAACAACACTAGACTTGGAAGGTGAAGTAGTGCGCGATGATGTTGTCAAAGAATACAGCAAAGATGACCTCTTAGCGACAATTAATAGCTTTTTAGGAAAGATTACGCAAATTCCGCCACTTACAAGCGCCATTAAAGTTGACGGCGTTCCACTATATAAATATGCACATGCGAAGATTGATTTCGATGTGCCTCCGCGAATTGTGGAGATATTCAGCATTGAACTTCTTGACTATCAACACCCCAACTTTACAATTAAAACTAGTGTAAGTAGTGGAACTTATATACGCACGCTCGGTAATGATATCGCCCATAAACTCCATACAGTCGCGACCACTATTAACTTGCGCCGCACTAAAGTTGGCAACTTTAAAATTGAAGACGCGAAAAAACTAGAAAACGTTGAAAGCTTTGATATAATAAACATTGATAAGTTTCTAGCACATATTCCTACGGTGATACTTGATGAAAATCAAGGTAAATTGGCACTTGTTGGTGCACAAATACTGCTAGAATCTGATGAGGAAAGAGTTCAAGTTATCTATGACGGAAAACTCCTTGCCATTTATCAAAAAATAGAAGAACAAGCATATAAATGTTTGCGAGGATTTAATTTGTGAATGCTGGATATTTAGATATTAATAATATAGTAGAATTAGGAAAAGACTATGCGGTTTGCGTAGGTACTTTTGATGGTGTCCACATGGGTCATCAAGAACTGATTAATCGTGCAAAATCACTAGGTTTAAAACTCGCCGTGTTACTAATTTTTTCGATTGATAACGTGATGAAGAAACATGCTAAAGATGGCTTGTTGATGTCGATTGCGGACCGGACTGAGGTCTTTACAAATCTCGGGGCCAGTGCCTTAATCTACATAGACTTAGATGAAAGAACAAGATCACTGAGTCCGCAACAATTTGTTGATAAAGTTCTCAAACCACTTAATGTTAGTGCCGTCATAGTCGGAGATGATTTCCGTTTTGGCGCTGAAGCTAAGGGAAATGTTGAGATGCTAAAAGAACTAGCTGGTGATGACTTCAAAGTCGAAGTTGTGGAGCCAGTCTTATATTCGAAAAAACGGCGGGTTTCCACAACTAGGATCAAACAGCTAATCGCCCAAGGGCGGATTGAAGAAGCTAATGTTTTAATCACAAGGCCGTATAAAATAACGGGGATTATCACACGGGGATTTGGGCTTGGCTCTAAAATTGGATATGCTACTGCTAATATCCTACTAGATTATCACTACTTTATACCTAAAATGGGTATTTACCTTGTGGAGGTCACTTTACGCGATCAGAAGCATTATGGAATGTGTAATATTGGAATTCATCCAACAATCAATAAACTAACCAAGAGCATTATCGAAGTTCATCTCTTTGATTTTAGTGAACAAATCTATGATGAAGTTATCAACATTTCGTTCCTAAAATATTTAAGAAACGAAGTAAAATTTCCCGATCTCGAAAGTCTAATACACCAAATAGATCAAGACAAAGAAGATTGCCTGAAATTGATTAAAGAAATTGAAAATAATTAACTTAACTATTTGCTACTCAACCCTAATTAGTATATAATCAAACAAGCAACTTACTCGCTGCTTTACGGCACCTCAAAGTAAAGCGATGATTAAGCAAAGAATAAAAAGGAGGAATACTTATGGCACTAAACAAAGAAGTAGTCGCAAGCATCGTTAAAGAATTTGGTGATAACGAAAAAGATACAGGTTCAACCCGTGTCCAAGTCGCTTTATTAACCCAACAAATCCGTGATTTAACTGAACACTTAAAAGTTCATATTCACGATTTCCATTCACAACGCGGCTTACACAAGCTAGTTGGACACCGTCGTAGTCTCTTAGATTACTACAGTCGCACCAACCGCGAAGGCTATCTTGATTTAATTCAAAAATTAGGTCTCAGAAAGTAAACTACACTGCCTTTTTAATAAGGCAGTTTTTTGTAAATAAAAGGGAAAAGGGAGAAAAAAATGCAAAAGAAAATTTACGAATTACAATTCCATGGCAAAAAGCTCGTCGTTGAAGTCGGCGAAATTGCCAAACAAGCTGACGGGGCTGTCCTCGTTAGACTAGATGACACAGTTGTTTTGTCGACCGCCGTTGCTGGAAATAGTGCAAAGGATTTAGATTATTTTCCACTATCAGTCTCATACCAAGAAAAACTATATGCGGTTGGCCGCATTCCAGGTTCATTCTTACGTAGAGAAGGCCGTGAAACCGACCATGCCACATTATCAGGACGTTTAATTGACCGTCCAATCCGTCCTTTATTCGCCGAAGGTTTCCGTAACGAAGTCCAAATCATCAACACGATTTTAAGCGTTGAATTAGACTCACCTGCTGAAATGGTCGCGATGTTAGGTAGTTCATTAGCCTTATGTGTTAGTGATATTCCATTTGAAGGACCAGTTGCCGGCGTTAACGTTGGTCGTGTTGATGGCAAGTTTGTTATCAATCCAACCGTGGCTGAAAATGCTAAGAGTGATATCCAATTAACTGTTGCCGGAACTAAAAATGCCATTAACATGGTTGAAGCCGGTGCTAATGAAGTCAATGAAGCAGATATGCTCGATGCCTTAATGTTTGGCCATGAAGCTGTTAAAGTTTTATGCGAATTTCAAGAGAAAATCATGAAGGAAGTTGGCGTTGCAAAGCGTGAATTCCCATTATTCGTTCCTAATGAAGCTATCGTTACAGAATGTAGAGAAGTTTTCACCAAACCTTTACAAGCCGCAATTAGTGTCTTTGACAAATTGGAACGTGAACAAGCAATCCAAGAAGTTAAAGAACAAATGGTTGCTCACTTTGGGGCAAAAGAATTTGCTGACGATGGCGCCAAACGTAAAGCTATTGATGATGTTAAAGCCACACACGAAACAATGATTGCCGATGAAGTCAGAAGACTAATCACCGATGAAAAAGTTCGTCCTGATGGCCGTAAACTTGACGAAGTCCGTCCACTTGATTGTCAAATTGATTTACTCCCACGTGTCCACGGTAGTGCGTTATTTACAAGAGGTCAAACTCAAGTATTATCAACTGTTACCCTCGGCGCCAAGAGTGATGAACAAATTTTAGATAACCTTAGCGAAGAAGACTTCAAACGCTTCATGCACCACTACAACTTCCCACCTTACTCAGTTGGTGATATTAAGAGAACAGGCGCCCCAGGCCGTCGTGAAATTGGTCACGGTGCTTTAGGCGAAAGAGCCTTATCATATGTCATTCCTAGTGAAGAAGAATTCCCATACACAATCCGTTGTGTTAGTGAAGTCCTTGAAAGTAATGGTAGTAGTTCACAAGCTTCAATCTGTGCCTCAAGTATGGCCTTAATGGCAGCTGGTGTTCCAATTAAAGATATGGTTACCGGGATTGCAATGGGCTTAATTACAAGTGGTCCACTTGATGGCAAACACCCATATAGCATTCTAACTGATATCCAAGGGTTAGAAGATCACTTCGGTGATATGGACTTTAAAGTTGCTGGTACCTCCAAGGGTATTACCGCTCTACAAATGGATATTAAAGTTAAGGGCGTTAGTAAAGAAGTTCTAAAAGAAGCGCTTGATCAAGCTAAGAAGGCTCGCGAAGAAATTCGTTCAGCCCAAATGGCCGCAATCAGTGCCCCACGTGAAGACGTTGGCAAATATGCGCCGAAGATGGAAACATTTATGATTGATGTCGACAAAATCAGAGAAGTCATTGGTACTGGCGGTAAAGTCATTAACAAGATCATCGAAGAGAACGATGGCGTCAAGATTGATATTAACGATGAAGGTCAAGTTGTGATTTATCACATGGATCGTGCGTTAATCACCAAGACCAAAAATACCATTTTAAACATTATTAGAACTGCTAAAATTGGCGAAGTTTATGAAGGTAAAGTTGTTCGCGTTGAAAGTTATGGCGTCTTTGTTAATCTATTTGGTAATACCGACGGATTATGCCATTTCACCGACCTTTCCTATGAACGTATTGAAGATGTTACCAAAGTTTATAAATTAGGTGACACCCTTAAAGTCCAAGTCTCAGAAATTGATGACAAGGGCAAAGTCAAAGTTAGTCACAAAGTGTTCCTAGATCGCCCAGAAGGCTATGTCGAAAGAGCACCACAAAAAAGAGAATTCACTCGTGGTAATGACCGCGGCGGCGACCGTGGTGGATATCGCGGTAAAAAACGCGACTAAAGTCTAATTTTATAAATAAACTAGACAACAAGGTTTTGCGACCTTGTTGTTTTTTATTGATTTGAAAATTAAAAGAGTCTTTTATAGCACTAAGCCTAATTATCTTGTATAATTAATGGGATTATAGTCCTATGAACGAAATAACAATAATGAACGAGGAAACAAATGAACGATGTAATTAAATTTTTTGCCTTAGGTGGTCTTGATGAAAACGGCAAAAATATGTATGTACTTGAGATCAACGAAGACATTTTTGTCTTTGAAGCGGGCTTAAAGTACCCAGATAAAACTAGACCAGGAATTGACTTTGTCATTCCAAATTTTGAATATTTAAAACATAATAGGAACCGGATTAAGGCCTATATTATTACCCATGGTCATGATGATCAATTTGGGGCTTTGCCTTTTATCTATCAAGAAGTTCCCGCACCAATTTATGGCAGTGAAGCCACAATAATGATGCTTGAAAAGTTTACGAAAGAAGTGGGAAGTAAGGCGACATATACCACCACAACGGTTCTGCCAAGTAGTCGTATGACAATTGCGGACCGTAAATTTATCTTCTTCCAAACCACACATAACGCAATGCTGTCTTTTGGTGTTGCCGTTGATACGAGTCAAGGTTACGTTGTCTATACCGGCGATTTTATTGTCGAATATAATGCAAGCAATCGTTATAAACTCGATCTTAATAGTTTGGCAAAAATTGCCGAAAAAGATGTCTTATGTCTTTTAGCGGAAAGTACTGGTGCGGAAAAAACAGGATATACCTCTCCAGGCCATCGCTTAACCCCTAAAATTTCTCAAGTTGTTCGTGATGCCAAAGGCCGAATCTTCATCTCCATTTATGAGCAATCTGCATATAGTGTCGAAGAACTTGTCGCGATTGCGATTCAAAACAAACGTAAATTAATTTTCTACGATAAGGTGACCAGCAGTTATTTTGAAACCTTTGAAGAGCATAAATTACCATTAATTGATCCACGTTTCATCGTCGCAAATGACGATATGTTGCGTGTTCGTGATCAAGATGTGATTGTTGTTATGCTTGGTAACGGCCAAGAATTATTTGAAAAAATCTTAAAATTAGGAACGAAAAAGAATGATGATAAGCGCTTTGTCTTAAAACCAAGTGATACCTTTATCATCGCGTGTCCACCTCCAGTCGTCCTTGAGGTCCTTGCAACTGAAGCACTTGACTCCCTATATTTCTCCGAAGCAAACATTGTTAATATCTCAACGACTAACGTTGGCAACATGCACGCCCAAGAAGAAGATTTGCGGATGATGCTTTCTTTGCTTAAACCTAAATATTATATTCCAGTCAAGGGTTTTTACCGTCATCAAATCGCCAATGCGAAAATCGCACTTAACAGCGGACTTAATTTCTCGCATCAAAATATTCTCTTACTTGATACCGGAGTCCCTGTCATTTTTAAAGACCGGACAGCCAAGATTATGTATAGCGAAGTTGACCGGATTGTTAATGGTGATTTAATGGTCGATGGGACCGGGATTGGTGATACAAACCGCGGTGTGCTTGAAGATCGACAAAAACTCAGTGATGATGGCATCATTATCCTTGGCGTTGGTTATAGTCCTTTATTAAAAACTATTATTGCTGGACCGGATGTACAAATGCGCGGCTTCGTGTATTTACGCGACAGTGAATTGCTGCTTAAGAACATTATAAAAATTTTAGTAGAGAGTGTTGAAAAGGGCTTAGAAAAACCAAAAATCCGCCCAGATGAAATTGCCGAAGATGTTAGTAAAAATATCGAACGTTACATCTTTAGAGAAACAAGAAGACGGCCGATGATTATTCCACTTATTCACGAGTTATAAAATAATTCAGTGTTGCCGAAAGGAATTTAAATATGGATGATAAGCAAATAATATTTGAGCCTGTAAATCAGTATGAAAAAGTCTATAAAGACCAACATAGCGAAAACGTTAAGAACTATTTTGAAGAATTAGTCAAACGTGCAGGGGTTAATGAAGAAGTAAACGCGCAGACAGTTCAAGCCATCAATCTCCAAAAAAAGAAAATTGGTGAGATTGAAAGTAAGCTTGGAAAAAAACGCGGACTGAAGACATTTTTAATTGTGCTTATTGTCTTATTATTCCTTGCGGCGGGATTTTTTATCTACGATCTCATCCAAGGCCAAGCTTTTCCTCCGATTGTTGGCATTCTGACAATCATTTTCGGAATAGGCGGGGCAATTGCACTCATTTTTGTCATTGTCAAAAAAATCAATCCTAAAATAAAAAACTTTCAGGCGCTCCTTAATAAGGAACGTGAGCTTTTAGAGACACTTATTAGCACAGCGTGGAGTCAAGTCCGGGCCTTAAATGATTTATTTGACTGGAGTATGCCCGGAGAATTGATTGAAAAAACGGTTCCACTTCTAGACTTTGATCCATACTTTAATGCACAAAGAGCAGATTATATGGCTAACAAATATGGTCTAGATGAGAACTTAGGCATTGATTATTCAATTGAATTTGTCCAAAGTGGGCAAATCTTTGGTAATCCTTTCCTCTTACTACGAACGCTAAACCATAATCTTGCGACAAAGGTTTATACCGGCACCTTAACAATTACGTGGACCGAAACAATCCGCGTTAATAATAAGACTCAAGTAGTTACAAGAACGCAAACTTTAACGGCTTCGGTCACGAAACCTTGCCCTTACTACCGTGATGAAAACTATGTCGTATATTGTAATGATGCCGCGCCTAATCTCTCGTTTAGTCGGAAACCTTCGAAAGCTAATTCCTTGAATGATAAAGAAATTGAACGTTATGTCCGTCGTAATGAAGATGATCTAATCAAGATGACGCAAAAGGCAATCAAAAAAGGTCAAAGTTTCCAAGCAATGTCGAATGCTGAATTCGAACTCTTATTTGGTGCGCTCGACCGCGATAAAGAAATTGAATACCGACTTTTATTTACGCCGCTTGCCCAACGCGAAATCTTAAATGTCATTAAGGACAAGAAGTCGGGTTTTGGTGATGACTTTAATTTTGTTAAACGCAAACAAGTAAACTACATCATTCCTGAGCATCTCCAAAGTTTTGACATGGATGGAAGCCCCGACAATTATATTCACTATGATTTAAAGACAATTAGAATTAACTTTAACAAGTATAATAACGATTATTTCCGTCATTTCTATTTTGCAATGGCGCCACTACTAGCGATCCCACTTTACCAACAACATAAACCGCTCGAGTATATCTATAAAGATGTCTACCCGCAAAAGTTGGCATCATATGAACATGAGGCTCATGTAAATGCCTTTGATATAAATCAACTAAGACACCCGGATTCGCGAACAAGAAACGTCCTTAAGACAAAAGTGATTGGACATGATGAAAACCTTGATCAAATTGAAGTAACTGCCTATGGCTATCAAACCTTTGAACGCACCGACTACATTATGATGCATGGTGGGGATGGAAGAACTCATCGCGTACCGGTTAATTGGGTTGAATACATTCCGGTTAACAAACAAAGCCAAGTTTATATAAAGGTTGATGATGAACTAGACCGGCCTAAATTCAACAACTCGATTAAAACTAGCGAGGGCTGGGTTAATAATCTTGAACGTTTATTTGGCGACCAATCTAGTCCGGTCGTCAGAGGTAAAACAATCAGTTTCTTAGGCGAACGCAGCTTCTCCCACGATGACAATATTTTGCTTGACAAAATAATTAAACTAAAAGACTAATCATATGATAAAATTAATACATTAGGAGGAATTAATATGGCTAATCAATTAGACGAGACTAATTTTCAAGTTAATGAAGAGGGTCGTGACATTCATGTCATCAATAAACAACTTCCAATCAAGGTTGGGACTGGTTCGTTAATATTTGAAATCTTATTATGGGTTTTTGGAATCATTCCTGGAGTTATCTTCTTATTTATGAAGATTAGTGCCCGTAACTATTTCGATCGTTTACAACAAAAGATTCAAAGTGATGCTTCGACTATCGATAATTACCTAGAACAACGCGTAATGATTTTACAAAACGTCGTCGGGCTAGTTGAACGTGCAGTTGATCTTGATAAAGACACCTTTACCAAAATTGCCGCCTATCGTTCTGGACGTAATGTTGACAATGAAACTCAACGTAACGAAGTCTCCAACCAAGTTGATAATATTTACGGTCAAATTAGTGTGGCCGTTGAAAATTATCCTGACTTAAAAGCACACGCATCAATTGCCGATGCGATGCAACAAAACTCGTATTTACAAAAAGAAATTACCGCCGCTCGTCAACTATATAACGATAGTGTTGAACGCTGGAATCAAGATGTTCAAATGTGGCCAACTAAGAAAATTGTTGCCGCCCGTGCTGGTTTTACAACCAGAATTCCATTTACTGCCTCACGTGCAGTAAAAGAACAAGCTCGCGCCAAATTCTTTTAATAAACACTACTATTGAGAAGGCCTTATTTATAAGGCTTTTTTTATTTGCCTAAATGGATAGAAAAAAACAAGTAAATATGAGTGTCATGGTTTTTTTAAGTAATATTATTGTATAATATTATTAAGGTAAACATGAAAAACAAACAAGCACCACAATATCAAACTAAGTCATTAAAGAAACTATTTGCCACAATTATTGCCCTCATTGCAACAATTGGGCTTTTAAATCGTTCAATTGGTAGTTTTGTAACCTATACTTTCTATTATCTTTTTGGCACAGTCACGCCACTATTTTTTATTTTAGTAATAATTGCCTCGTTTGTGTTCATAAATAAGCTCAATAAAAGTAAACGTTTCTATATTTTAATAGTGGCGTTTGTGCTTGCAACTTTAACGCTGTCGGCCCTTTTCTATCAATATAGTTTTCCGCATGGCGGTTATGAAGTCTTCGTCCCCTCGCTTGTCAGGCTTAGCAACTACATGGACTTTTACGCTCATCCTAATCATTTATTTGAAACAATTCATGGCGGCGCACTTGGTGGGCTCATCTACTCGTCTTTATATGCACTCACAAATAGTCGTGTACTTCCTCTTGTTGTTATTTTAACGCTTTTTTTCACGGCGATTGTGTTTATTTTCTGGCCCGTGATTATTGCCATCTTTAAAAATATCGCGACCTATATGATTACTCTAAGACATCGCAACAAAGTAATAAGAAGTGCGCGGATAGTCCCCGCCTTACAAACGATTTCGCCACTTAAAGCCAATCATGAAATCATAAATAATGAAAAAGACAATAATGAGAAACTTAACTATTTTGGCACTCAACTTCAAAGTAGCAGTGTCAAACGTGCGGTCTTTGGTGAGGATGCCGGTCAGGAAGTCTTTACTTTTAGCCCAATTGTTGTAGATATTAGTAAGGCTAATCAAACTAAAGGCGAAGAAATTAATGCCGATGAACTCTTAAATCATGTAAATGCTCACGAACTAGTTGAAGAACAACAAGAAGAAACATATCGTCAGCCTCAACCATATCTTGCAACCCCAACCTTTGAACGTAAGGTTCAAGGCGAAGAAGTTAAAGCGCTTGATGAACAACTCCTCCTACAACAAATTTATCAGGAAGAAACAATTGCGGAACAAGAGCAAGTGGAGATCGTTCTCGATGTCGCCAAAATTGAACCGACCGTCAGAGTCGAACCTAAAGTCATTCCCGCTAGTCCTTTTGTTAAACAACAAGAACCAGTGGTGTATTCTGAAACGCCTCAAGTTGCTAAAGCGCAAGAGGTACCAAAAGTGGTCACCCCTAAAAAGATTGACAAGAAGCCAGCTTACGTTTTCCCTAGTCTCGACCTTTTAAACAGCTATACTCCTGAAGATGAAATGATTATTAACAACCGTGCTGCGGAAGCAAAGATGTTAATTATTAATAATGCTTTCAATAGTTTTAACCTTGGCGCCCAAGCCATTTCCTATACAATTGGCCCTTCAATTACGCGCTTTGATATTAAAATGGATGAAGATAAGAGCGTAACTACGCTTAACCGTTATATTAATGACCTGAATATTCGACTTCAAGGTCAACCAGGACGTTTTGAAGAAATTGTTACTGGTCGGGTCACAAGTGGCTTTGAAGTTCCGAATGAGAAAAAAGTTCCGGTCACACTAAGAGACTGTATTTTCGAACTTCCACAAGGTGAAAAATTCAATTTTGCGATTCCTTTTGGCAAAAACATTGATGGCCGTGTAATTTGGGGGTTACTTGATGAATTTCCTCATTTACTCGTCGCCGGTTCAACCGGCAGCGGAAAGTCTGTCTTTGTTCACGCTTTACTAGTCACACTTTTAATGAGAACGACCCCTGAACAATTAAAATTATTAATTATTGATCCAAAACGGGTCGAAATGAATAAATATAAAGAAATTCCTCATCTGCTTTGTCCGATTGTTAAAGAGGCCAAGGATACCCGCGTCGCACTTGATAAATTAGTCGAAGAAATGGAACAACGCTATCGTTTATTTGAGCAAGTTAGTGCCAATAAGCTTGCAGAGTATAATTCAATAGCTAAGAAAAATGGTGATAAAATCCTCCCACGAATTGTCGTAATTATCGATGAATATGCTGATTTGATTGATAATGAAAAAGATATATCCGTTCACGTTTTAAGACTTGCGCAAAAATCACGAGCAGCCGGAATCCATCTAATAGTCGCGACACAACGCCCATCAACGGTTGTAATTACCGGACAAATTAAAGCCAATCTGCCAACACGCGTCGCGCTGATGACGGCTAGTGCGATTGATAGTACGGTTATATTAGGTCAAGGTGGGGCCGAAGAGTTACTTGGTAATGGTGATATGCTCGTCGACTGCACACAAATTTCCAGACAAGGCTTTACACGCATTCAAGGTGCTTATGTCGATAATGATGAAATAAGAGCAGTTACTGATTACTTGAAACAAACTTATCAACCTGATTACGCCGCTGAATTTCTTGATCTCAGTGATAAGGGAAATAATGGTTTTGTCGCTGGGACCCCAAGCACATATAAGGATGAAATGTATGAAGACGTTAAAAGTTATGTTTTAACCCTCGATACAATTTCAATCAATCGCATCCAGATTACATTCAATATGGCCTACAATCGCGCAAAGATGATTTATGAGGCGCTAATGGCAGAAGGAGTGATTTCTCCCCCAGATGCCGCTAATTCAAGTCGAGGCGCGAAAGTTATTCCGGAGTATGAACTTTCACCAGAAGAAATAAAAATAGATAATAATGATTATTAGGAGGAAATATGGCATTAGGTATTGATATCGTCTACATTCCACGATTTTATGGCAAGGAGAAACTCGCCAAACGTATTCTTTCAACCGAAGAGTATGCTATTTATGAACATCGTCTCAATAAGGAAGAATTTATCGCGGGTCGATTTGCCGCGAAAGAAGCATTTTTAAAAGCCTATCATGATGGAATGGGACGGATTTCATTTACAAATATCTCAATTGTGTACCGTGAAGACGGGCGCCCAGTTTTGATGTATAACGAGAAATTCTACAATGTCTCAATCTCCCATGATGGAGATTATGCCGTTGCTGTAGTTGAGGTGAAAGACTAAGATGATCGGTCAATTTAGCGCAAGCCTGATTGCATACCGCCGCATTCGTATTGTTTTAAACAATGATAAATATCGTGAAGAAGAACCTAAAATTGTTCTTTACGCTAATAATGAAGAGATTAAGTTTACGATTAGTAATAAAATCTTTCAATTCCGCACCAATATTTATGAACTAGACCTAGAAGAGGATTTTAAGTTTGGGCTTAACTATCTTGTACATATCCGTCATTATGGTTTCGCACCGCTTAATGTGAGCATGGCGACAGGTTTTCCGGGCTTTGATAAGTTATTTAATTATCAAGGTAATGACTTGGGTGCTTACTATACAAAGACCGCCACAACTTTCAAACTTTGGGCTCCTTTAGCGAGCCGTGTTGTGATTAGATATAGTCGTTTAAAGAGTGAAAAATGGCAATTTTTAATGTTGGAACGTGGGGAAATGGGAGTCTTTTCCATCACTCTTAAAGGTAACTATGAAAAATTCCGCTACCGTTATATTGTGATTAATAATGGCGTGGAAACGGAAACAACTGACCCTTACGCCTTCGGTTCGACCCCAAATGGAGTTGATAGTGTCGTCATTAACTTCAATCATTTTAAAGTTGATTTTCATGACCATCTACTTTCACCAATCACAAGCCCAACCGAAATGATTATTTACGAAACAAGTGTCAGAGATATGACAAGCGATGATAGAGTCAATTTTAAATACCCAGGCACCTTCTATGGGATGATTGAAGAAAAACGTCAATCAAAGAATGGTGCCAAGGCTGGCTTTGATTATATTAAAGATTTAGGTATTACTCACCTACAATTATTACCAATTTATGACTTTAAAACAGTTGATGAAACTGATAAATGGAGTAGTTATAACTGGGGATATGATCCTCAACAATATTTTGTCCCTGAGGGTAGCTACGCCCGTAAAATCGATGATCCATACTCAAGAATTAATGATTTGATGTTACTTGTTTCTAAGTATCATCAAAGCGGAATTAGAATTAGTATGGACGTTGTTTTTAATCACGTCTATGAAGCTTCAATGAGTAGTTTTGAAGCAGTTGTTCCTAATTACTATTTCCGAAAGGATGAACAAGGTAAAATTGTTCAAGGTAGTGGCTGTGGAAATGACCTAGCAACCGAACGGCCAATGGTCAGAAAACTAATTGTCGATGCCGCACTCTTCTTTATAAAAACTTATCATATTGATGCCTATAGATTCGATCTTGTTGGATTAATCGACCAAAAAACTATCCAAATTATTAGTGAAAAAGCTAAGTTGATTCGCCCAGATTTCATGATGTATGGTGAAGGCTGGAACATGCATACTGCCCTCCCTAGCAAGGAATTAACAAACATGGATAATGCTTTTAACATCGACTATATTGGTTTTTTTAATGACTCCTTTAGAGAGATTGTTAAAGGTGGTTCGTTTGAAAGCACAATCATGGATAAAGGTTATATGCTCGGGAATGCTGTTTATCGTGATGGTTTTAAATTCGCGCTTAAAGGCAGTGTGACTAATCATACCTTTACGCCTAAATTTCAAGGTGCATGGCAATCGATAAACTATGTTGAGTGTCATGATAATGGTACGCTTATTGATAAATTAAGTGTCGCGCAACCGGAAAATGATTTAGCAACCCACTTAAAAAAACTTCAAGCTATTAATGCCGTTGTAATGCTGGCATTTGGGGTTCCATTCTTTCACAGAGGTCAAGAAATTGGCATCTCAAAATACGGAGATATGAACTCTTACAAAAGCAGCGATAAAGTAAATCAGTTCGCCTATACACTCGTAGGTAAGCGTCCTGGGCTTGTTAATTACTTCAAAGATTTAGTGCGACTACGTAAAGATTGTAAGTTCCTTCATCTTAGCAAGCCTGAGCTCATAGAAAAAAGTATCAACTTTATTGATTTGGCAAATGGAAATTTATTAATTCAATATCTTGATACTAAAAATAATTCACCCTATCGTTTATTTAATGTTTATATTAACATTACTAATAGTCCGCTGTTTATCGAGCTAGAGCAACCACAGAAGGTAATTCTCAATCAAACGGGCTACATCGAAGGGAAGACTAATGATTATGTGCAAAACATGATGGTCCCCAAATATGCACTAATTATCGTCGGATTACGAAATGAAGACAAGGGTAGTCTTGTTAACTAGTTAAGAAACGGTCTTAGTGTAATTGCTAACTAGGAGGTTAAAAGTTATGCTAAGTGTTGTTACTATTATTGGCGTTGTTGGTCCAAAGACCGATAGCGTAAAAAGAACAGTCGAAGTGAGAAGAGCCTATAATGAAGACAAGTTGACACCAACATCTGATTCATTTGATGTTGTTTTATGGTCACGTAACTTAGGTGCACCATTCTACCGCATTGAAGCTGGCAATCACATTGCCATTAAAGGTCGCTTAGAGATTTGTGATGGGCGGATCGTTGTTATTGCCGAACAAGTAAATTTTTTCTAAGAAAGAGGGTTTATGTTTAAGTATATAGGTTGGGTTATACGCGTGATTATTCCACTTATTAGATACTATCCAATGATTTTCCGGATGTCAAACCATCCGGAGAGATATCCTTTCGATGTCAGATATAATAAGGTTCGAACGATTGCACTTTTACTCTTGCGTATTCTTAAGGTGGATATTAATATGATGGCAGCTCCTCAGGTTAAAAAAGGCACGCGCTTCTATCTTATTGGTAATCATGTAAGCTTTTTGGATCCTGTAATTGTCGTGGCCACGCAAAAAGAACCAATTACGTTTGCTTCTAAAATCGAGGCGGCGAAGTTTCCTATCGTTGGTCGAATTCTTAGAATGATCGATGCCGTCTTCCTTGAAAGAGGAAATCTCAAGCAAGAAATTACCGCAATGAAAACGATGAAGGCTTCGATGAACGAAGGTCGTGTTAACTGGGGATTATTCCCTGAAGGAACAAGAAATCAAAGTTACAACAACGATTTGCTTGAATTCAAAGCTGGTAGTTTCAAATTACCCTGTGTGACGGATACGGTGATTTTGCCTGTCGCAATTTGGGGAACCCAAACGATTTTGACTAAAAAAATATGGTGGAAACGTTATCCAACCTATATTAAATATTTACCAATCATCAACCCTAAAGATTTTGACTATAATACTAAAAGAATTGCCGATTTTTCGCAGAACTTAATTCAAACTGAAGTCAATATCATGAAGTTGGAATATCCAAAACTCGTGGCTAGCCTCTCTAAAGGTGAAGATTTTGCGACAAAGTTAAGCAAATAGTCACCTAATTCTTAGACCTTTAGGATAATGATTTTTAACATTACCACGACTTACTTTGACAAACCCAAGATTAAGCTCTTGATACTTTACAACCTGATAGCCATCAGGAAATTCTAAATTGACAAATGTCTCCCCCTGGAGATATTTTTCTTTTTCTTCCGCGTTTAGGGCGATGGCAGCACTGACTGGTAAATAATGAGCAAGATGGTGATTGTAGCTAATATTGCCCTTTTCAATTGTTCCAAGAAAGACGCCAAAACGCACAATATTAAAGGGCATCTTAATATTAAATTTTAGTCCGAAATAATGCTCACCGTGGTTAGTGAGTTCTAAATCTAGTTTATATTGTCCGAATGTGTTAATTTTGGGTTTTGTTAATGGTTGAACGATCTTTTGTCCCGACTTTCTCAATTTGCAAATAAAGTGACCATCACCCTCAAATAGATGGGGGAAGAGGTGAATTGCTCCAGGAACATCTTTACTCATATAAAAAGATTCGTGCGCGGAAATAGGAATAATTTCGGCATCGCTATTTGCTAATAACGATAAAATTACTGCTTCATTCTCTTCATAAGAAAAACTACAAGTCGAATAGATTAACTCTCCTCCTGGCTTAAGTTTTGAATATGCGAGTGTGAGTAATTCCTTTTGAATCTCTTGAAATTTAGTAACTTTATTTAAAGACCAATCATTAAGCATTTCGAAACTCTTCCTAAACATTCCTGAACCACTACAGGGGGCATCGAGAATGATTTTGTCGAATTTATAAGTACTTTTCTTAATCAAATCGAGAGCATCTTCGTTGGTGACTACGACGTTGCTTAAACCAAATCTTTCGACATTTTGTGCGAGTGTCTTGGCCCTTAAACCGCTAATGTCATTTGCAATTAAGACACTTTGGGGGTTGTTAAGTGCCGTTTGAATACTTTTGCCACCAGGTGCAGCACAAAGATCGGCAATTATTTCATCTTGACTAGGTGTAATTAAAGAAGCTACTAGCATTGCACTAAGATCTTGAAGGTAATAAGCACCGGCATTAAAAAGATAGCTTTTCCCTGGTGCGATTAATTCAGGGTCATAAATATAGCCATTTGTAATAATTGGGTGTTTAATAAGACTCGGAAATTCTCTGATGAGATTTTCTTCACTAAACTTATCAATATTTAGCAAAAGACCTTGATAACGTTTAGCATCAAGGCTTGCAATCAACTGAGCAATTTCTTGTTCATTTAAATACTTCGTTAAATGTTGAGCAAAGGTGTGTAACATAATGTAATTTTATCGGTTTTAAGATATAATTAATAGGTATTATTTTTGTTAGGAGAAAATTTTTATGAGAATGATTGATATTATTACTAAGAAACGTGATGGACATATTTTAACCGAGGAAGAAATCAAGTTTTTTATCAAAGGCTATGTCGATGAAAGTATTCCTGACTATCAAGCCAGTGCTTTATTGATGGCGATTATTTTTAGAGGGATGAACAAGGAAGAAACCGCGATTCTAACCCGTGAGATGATGCTTTCGGGTGATGTGATTGATCTTAGCCATATTAAAGGCATTAAAGTTGATAAACACTCAACTGGTGGTGTCGGTGACAAAACAAGTCTTGTTTTAGGACCTCTAGTGGCAAGTTTTGGTGTTAAGGTTGCGAAAATGAGTGGTCGTGGACTCGGCCATACCGGTGGTACGATTGACAAATTAGAATCAATTCCCGGAACTCAAACCTCAATTGATCGTAAAACTTTTATTGACCAAGTTAATACCGTTGGTTGTGCCATTATCGGCCAAACCGGTCGTATTGTTCCGGCCGATAAGAAATTATATGCTTTACGTGATGTAACAGGAACGGTTGAAAGTATTCCTCTTATTGCCGCTTCAATTATGTCAAAAAAACTAGCTGCAGATTCCAATACCATTTTGCTAGACGTTAAATTTGGCAGTGGTGCTTTTATGAAAACCTTAGATGATGCACGTATTCTTGCACAAACAATGGTCGACATCGGCAACCATTTAGGGCGCGATACAAGAGCAATCTTAACCGATATGGATCAACCTTTAGGGTTGGCAATCGGCAACACTCTTGAAGTAATTGAAGCTGTCGAAACACTGCATGGTAAGGGTCCAAAAGACTTTGTTGAACTATGTTATCACGCGGCGGCTATTATGCTTGAACAAGCTAAAGTCGTCAAAAACTACGAAGAAGCACTGCCACTTATTGAAGCCAAAATTAAATCTGGGGAAGCATTTAATGTTTTCAAAGCGATGATAAAGGCACAAGGTGGCGATGTCGCATATTTAGATAATGTTGAGCTTTTCGAAAAGGCAAAACATGTCATCGAAGTAAAAAGTAGCAAGACTGGTTATGTGACGCACATTAATAGTTTGGATATTGGTATTGGCGCCATGAAACTTGGAGCTGGCCGTCGGACTAAAGATGACACGATTGATATGAGCGCTGGTGTGGTTTTAAATAAAAAAGTTGGCGATCACGTTAAAAAAGGCGAGCTACTATGCCGCGCCTATACGAATAAAAAAGAATCAGAATATAGAGAAGTTTTAATTCAACTTCATGATGCTTTCGAATTCAGCGATAAAGAAATTACAGTCGCACCAATTATTCACGAATATATTCGTTAAATTTTATTTATCTTCAACTTTAAGACGCGCTAGGTTACTAGTGCGTTTTATTTTTTCTAGCCGTGTGTGATTGGTGTTTAATGATTGTTCAAATTTAGAAGTATATTGCGGAATATAAAACCGCTCATTTTTAATGAGTTCAGGCAAGTATTGGATTTTTTCCCATAAATCCGAGCGGTCGTATGGATATTTATCGGCTTCTTTAACGTTAACGGGTGTAAGTTTTAAGTAATCAAGTGGTTGGAGTGGAAGCTCGTCAACCTTATCAAGGGCGCGCGCAATTGCTTCACAGGCCACTTTGGATTTTGGCGAAAGTGCAAGTTCACAAACACTAAAGCCAAGCGGAATTGTCGCTTCAGGAAAACCAACCTCACGAGCAACTTGAACAGCCTGATACGTGCGGTCGACTGCAGCGGGATTAGCAAGACCTATATCTTCATAGGCAGTGACTAAAAGACGGCGCACAATTCCTTCTAAGTCACCACTGGCAATTAAACGGGCTAAATAATATAAACTCGCATCAACATCACTACCGCGAATTGATTTTTGTAGCGCACTGACAGCGTCGTAATGGCCGCCTTCATCAGCATCGATTAAATAATTAGGAATTTTGTGAACGGATTTTACAATATCAACATCAATAATCTTTTGTTCGTTAAGTGACAATATTTCTAACATGTTATAGGCAAAACGGAGGTCCCCGCCACTCGTCTTTGCAATAAGTTTATATGCTTCATCAGTTAGGCTGATACTACTATCAAGTCCTTGAAAACTTGTTGTAGCGCGTTTTAAACCAACAATAATTTCTTCAACACTTAAGGCTTCAACCTCAAGTAAATGGCAGCGACTTCTGATTGCAGGGTTAATTGCTAAATAAGGGTTAGCCGTTGTTGCGCCAATCAGAAAGATTTGACCGCTCTCAATTGCGGGAAGTAGTAAGTCTTGCTTGTCTTTATTTAAACGATGAACTTCATCCATTACCACAATTACGCGAGGGAAGAAATTGCTTGACTCGATTGCTTCTTCAATTTGCTTTTTTTTGCTAGTAACGGCGTTTAGTAAGATAATATGAGCCTTTATACTACGAGCAAAAGCCTCAGCAATCGTTGTTTTGCCACTTCCTGGCGGGCCAAATAGAATTACCGAAACAGGCATATCATTAAGGACAGCGTTAGATAAAAAACCTCGTGGACCGACAAGATGTTTTTGGCCGATAATGTCTTCCAAATATTGGGGACGCATTCTAAAAGCAAGTGGTGTTTTCATAGCATTAATATATCATTTTCTGTTACTTTTATCTATAATATACATGTTATGAAAGTATTGATTCAAATTGTTAAAGAAGCAAGCGTGACTGTTGATGAAGTTACCATCGGGAAAATTGGAACGGGAGTTCTCTATTTTGTTGCATTTAAAAATGGTGACACATCGGAGCTTGTCGACAAAATGCTTTTTAAAATTCTCAAATTAAGAATATTTCCTGATCAAAACGGCAAAACCAACCTTAGTTTAGATAAAGTTAATGGTTCAATTTTAAGTATCTCCCAATTTACACTTTACGCGAACATGAAGGAAGGAAATAGGCCTAGTTTTACCTCCTCAATGACCGGTAAAGAAAGCGAGATTTTATATAACTATTTTAATAAGTGCTTAAATGAGTTAGGATATCATGTTCAAACTGGTAAATTTGGTGCTGATATGAAAGTATCGCTAGTTAACGATGGACCATTTACCGTGATGATAGATAGTGAAGAACTTTATGGATAAGAAAAAAATTGTTGTTGGTCTCAGTGGCGGAGTTGATAGTGCGATTGCCGCCTATTTACTTAAGAAGCAAGGTTATGAAGTAACCGGGGCTTTTATGCGTAACTGGGATGCAATCGCTAATAACGATATTAATGGCAATCCCACGCTCTTTGATCCGATGTGTCCACAAGAACAAGATTATGAAGATGCAAAAAAAGTCGCAGAACAGTTAGAAATTCCACTTTTAAGAGTGGATTTTATTAAAGAGTACTGGGATTCAGTCTTTTTATACTTTCTTGATGAATATAAAAAAGGTCGGACCCCAAATCCCGATATTTTTTGTAATAAATATATAAAATTTGACGCTTTTCGGAAGTGGGCTCTGAGCCAAGGATTTGATACAGTCGCAACCGGACATTATGCTAAAAGGGTCGATAAAGATGGTCTTACCTATTTATATAAGAGTTTTGATCAACAAAAAGATCAAACATATTTTCTTAGTCAATTAGACCAAATACAACTGAAATCATCACTATTCCCACTTGGCAACCTTGATAAACATGAAGTAAGAGCAATCGCTAAGGAATTAAATCTGGCGGTTGCCACTAAAAAAGATTCAACCGGCGTATGTTTTATTGGCGAACGCCATTTTAAAGAATTTTTACACAATTATTTACCAATGAAAAAAGGTGATATCATCGACATTAACCTCAACAAGAAAATCGCCCGTCACGACGGAGTTTTTTACTATACAATTGGACAACGCAAAGGCTTAGGGATAGGTGGACTTAAAGATTATCAAGACGCTAAAAGTTGGTACGTATGTAAAAAAGATGTTGAAAACAATATTTTATACGTCGCTAATGATGGAGATGATGAACACCTAATGTCTGATAGTATTTTGATTGGAAGTTTAAATTTTAATACGATTAAACCACTCGAAGGACAAAGTATAAATGCTAAGTTTAGATATAGGCAAACGGATCTACCCGTTATTATTCATTATCTAGATGATAAGCATGTAAAATTAGTTTTTCCTCGACCTTATAAAGCGATTACACCTGGTCAAGCCGCTGTCTTTTATGATGGTGATATTTGCCTTGGTGGCGGAATTATTGAGGAAGTCTATTATAAGAATCAAAAGATAAATTAGACGATTGTAAAATTTATATCTATGATATAATTAGTTAAATCGAAGCGGAAGCCAAGTTTAGATTTCTAGCGACTGATGGGTAGTGAAAGCATCATACAATTAAACAAGCCACTTCCAAGAGAGACTAATCATCTCCGTTAGCTCACGTTATGAGCGAATCAAGAGCATTTTGTAAAAATGAATGAGGATGGTACCGCGGAATCAAATTAATCCGTTCCTTGCTAGATTTTTTAATTTAGGAGGAATTATGAAAAGATTAAGTGGACAACAAATTCGTGAAACATGGCTCGATTTTTTTAAGGAACGTGGTCATAGTGTCTTACCTGGAGCAAAGTTAGTTCCAATCAATGACCCGACGCTCCTTTGGATCAATAGCGGAGTCGCAGCGCTAAAACAATATTTTGATGGAAGTAAAATTCCAAGCAATAGAAGAATTACTAATGTTCAAAAGTGTATAAGGACAAACGATATCGAAAACGTTGGTTTTACGACTCGCCACCATACATTTTTTGAAATGTTAGGTAATTTTAGCATTGGTGATTATTTTCGTGAAGAAGTGATCTCATGGGCTTATGATATTTTAACAAACGAAAAATATTTTGCACTCCCTAAAGAAAAACTTTATTTTACTTACTTACCAACTGACTTAGAAACACTAAAATTTTGGAAAAAAATTGGTGTTAGCGAAGATCATTTAATTCCCCTTGAAGGAAACTTTTGGCAAATTGGTGAAGGTCCATGCGGCCCTAATACTGAAGTGTTTTTTGATCGTGGTGATGCCTATGACCCTAAAAAACTTGGAATCGAACTTTTAAGACAAGATTTAGATAATGATCGCTACCTAGAGATTTGGGGGATTGTTTTCAGTCAATATAACGCCGTTGATGGGGTTGCACGTGCTGATTATCAAGAACTTCCAAGCAAAAACATTGATACTGGCGCTGGTCTAGAAAGAATCGCCTCAGTTTTACAAGAAACTGAATCAAACTTTGAAACCGATCTTTTTTATCCCATTATTGAAGCAATTGGCAAGATGACAAAATATTCTTATCAAGAAAACAAGATGGCGTACCGCGTTATTGCCGATCACATTAGAACATGTACGTTTGCGCTTAGTGATGGAGCATCTTTTTCTAACGAAGGTCGTGGCTATGTTCTCAGAAGATTATTAAGAAGAGCGATGCGTTTTGGTCGTAAAATTGATATTAACGAACCGTTTATGTATAAATTAGTTGACTCAGTCACAGGAATTTATCAAGATTTCTATCCTTACATCAACAATACGAAAATTGAAGTTCAACGCAAAATTGAAGCAGAAGAAAAGCGTTTCTTAAAAACCTTGATGAGTGGCGAACAACTTTTACGTAAATACATTGAAGATCAACCTGAACAAATTAATGGCGAAACAGCCTTTAAACTTTATGACACGTATGGTTTCCCACTTGAGTTAACGCGTGAAATTGCGCTTGAGAACAACCTTAGCGTCGATGAATCAGGCTTTAAGGTCCTTTTAGAGGACCAAAGAGTCAGAGCTCGTAGTGCGCGAGGTGGAATGCAATCAATGGGGCGCCAAAGTAAGGACTTGCTCAAAGAAGTAAGTGCCTCAACTTTTGTTTACGATCAATTAGAAATTGAAGCAACTGTGACGGCCTTATTTATCGAAGGTCAAAAAGTTGAAGAAATATCCTCAATTGGGCAAGTTATGTTTAATCAAACAGTTTTTTATGCTGAAAGTGGCGGTCAAGTGAGCGACGTTGGTTTAATTGAAAACAAAGACTTCAAAGCCCTTGTTTCACTTATGTCAAAAGCACCTATCGGTCAACATCTTCATGAAGTCGAAATTGAATATGGTGAACTTCGTGTCGGTGATAAAGTCACACTTAAAGTTGATGAAAATAAACGCCATTTAACAATGCGTAATCATAGCGCGACTCATCTATTACAAGCCGCGCTGAATAAGGTTTTAGGGGCCGACATTGCACAAGCTGGTAGTTTTGTTGGTCCGGATTATTTACGTTTCGACTTTAACTATGATGGCAAAATTAAAGATGCGGATTTACAAGAAATAGAATTAATTGTTAATGAAATGATTGCCCAAGCTCGTCCTAGAAGCGTTCATATCCTTCCAATTAAGGAAGCACGTAAGTTAGGGGCGAAATCTCTATTTGATGAAAAGTATGAAGATATTGTTCGTGTTGTTGACTTCAAAGGCATCTCGATGGAGTTTTGTGGCGGCACACACGTTGAAAACACAGAAGATATAGGCATCTTTCTCATTGCCAGTGAACACAGCGTAGCGAGCGGGATTAGAAGAATTGAAGCCTATACGAGTCTTGGAGCTTATCAAGAAGTCTTAAGAAGAGCGAGCATTTTAAGAAACAGTGCCTCGCTACTTAAAGCGGGAGCAATCAGTGAGATTAATGAAACGCTTAAACAACGCCTTAGTGATAATGCTAAATTACAAAACGAAATTAAAACACTTAAAGACAAAGAAGCTTCCGCTCTAAGTAAATCGTTACGTGAGAGTTTTGTTGTTTTTAACGGAATACGCTTACTAATTGCGCAAATTCCCGGTGCCAAACGAGAAGAACTTGTACGACTGATTGATAATCTTAAGACTAAATATGAAGATGGTGTCGTTGTCTTACTGGGCGAAGGCGCAACATTTGATATCGTTGCAAGCTGTGGTAAAGAAGCTGTTAATGACGGCATCTTTGCCGGTGATCTTGTCAAAGGACTCGCTAGTTACCTTGGTGGTAGTGGTGGCGGCCGTAAAGATTTCGCTAATGGCGGCGGCAAGATAGTCAAGTCAATTCGTGACATCGAGATATTTGTCAAAGGTCTAATATTAAATGAGTAAAATTATTGGTTTAGATTTAGGGACGACGACCTTAGGAATAGCGATTACAGATGAGGAACAAAAGATTGTGTTTGGCCGCGAAATCTTTAGATTTAAAGCCAAAAACTATTATGCCGCTCGCGAATATGTGCTTGAACTAGCCAAAAAGGAAAAAGTTACAACAATTGTGATTGGTCTACCATATAATATGGATGGGACAAGCGGTGAACGCGGGCAAAGTGTTAAACGTTTTGGCGATGATCTACTTAAAGCCGCTCCTAAACTACTCATCGAGTATCAAGATGAACGTTTAAGTTCGGTCGAAGCGCACGAACGACTCAGTGCGATGGGGATAAAAACAATCAAACATAAAGAAACAATCGATATGGTCGCCGCCCAGGTGATTTTAGAAACATATCTGAAAGCAAGGAGCAAAAATGAAACTACACGATGATGAATTATTAGTTACTGATGATGATGGAAAAGAATTTGTCTTTAAAATTCTCTTTACCTATGAAAATGAAGAGAGAAAAACAAAGTATGTTTTTTTCTTTGATCCTAAAGATGATGAAGAGATTCTTTTTGCGCGTTACTTTGAAGACGGTCACTTAGAATATATCGAAGACGAAGAGGAATTAGAAGAAGTTGAAGAAGTTTTTGCTGCTTATGGCGAAAACCATGATTTTAAAGTTGAGGACGACGAAGAATATACGGCGAAATAGTCATATAATCTTCAAAATTTGCTTATAAAAATTGATGAATATATTCCCAACCAAGATTGCAATACTATGTTATAATTAGAGCACTTATTAAAGAAAAGTTGAGGGTTTAATATGAATGAAAATAAATTTACACTGACTAAACAAGGTTTAGAAAACTTACAAAACGAATTGAAGTTTTTACTTGAAACTGAACGTCCACAAGTCCTCGAAGATATTGCATCTGCGCGGGCCTTTGGCGACTTAAGCGAAAACGCCGACTATGATGCTGCTCGGAACAAACAAAGCGAAATCGAAGGAAAAATTCTTCGTATCGATCGAATTTTAAAAAATTCGGTCATTGTTGAATTTTCAAAGAGTGCTGACAAAGTCTCCTTTGGTAACTACGTCGAGATCAGTGACTTAGTGGGAAATGAAGTAATGGTCTTCCAAATTGTTGGTTCAGTTGAAGCAGATCCACTTAATGGAACAATTGCGGATACAAGCCCGCTAGCCGAATCAATTTTTGGTAAAAAAATTGGTGAACGCGCAATCGTCAAGGTTGCTCAACCATATGAAGTCGAAATTTTACGTATTTCTACCGAAAAATTCGACTAAATATTAATTCTCGTGTAAAAACTTACTCCTCTCTACTATTTATTAGTAGGGAGGTTTTTTATGTTAAAAATCATTGTTATTGGCGTTCTTATTACATTTCTTGCGATTTTTGCTTTTACAACAATCGATCCTAATGTCACTAATGGTAACGGCAACAATACATCACTTGTGATTAGTGAAGCCTACAATTCGATTACGGTCACTGGACAGGTTAATAAACCTGGTACATATGTACTTGGTAATAATGCCACAATTGATGAGTTGTTAATTGCCGCAGGTGGTCCAACGACGAATGCAGATGCAAATGCCTATTTAGAATCAACCATATTAATTAAGGGGCAAAGCTATTATATTGCTGCCCTATATGATGAAAGTGATATCTGTGGTGATGCATTACTTGAAAAGGCAAATATAAATTTTGGTAGCAAAGATGAACTGATGGTTATCAATGGTTTTGGCGCTACAATCGTAACTGCAATCATTAATTATCGTAATCAAAATGGTAGCTTTACTTACCTTGAGGAATTAAAGAAAGTTTCTGGAATTGGTAATGCTACTTTTGAGAAAGTAAAAAACAATATCACGATTAGATGAGACTTTTCAAATGTTTGCTTGTCGTCATTTTATCTATAATTAGTATCTATTATCCATTGTTTTTTATTTTATTAGCAGCTCTTTTGCTTTTAAATTTTAAAAAAGAGGGTTTCAAATTACTAATCATTTTATCGTTGAACTTTTTAGTGGTTACCACGCTTATATTCTTCACTAATTTCTCATTAGATGGAACTTACTTAGGTCTTATAACCCAACGTGAAAATAACTATGTGATAATTCAGACTTTTTTAGGACGCTTTTACTTAGAAAGTAAAGATAACACTTTTGCGATTGGTGACATCTTAAAATTCAGTGCTAAAAGTTCAAATTACCTATTTTCTTATGTCGAAAAGAGCTTTAATTTTAATAAATTTCTCGGACAACAAGGAATAAAACAAAAGTTGAATTATTTTGAATATATAACCGTTTTTAGATTTCCCTTGCGAAATTATGCTTTCAAGGAACAATTCTATTTAACCTATTCTGTGCAAACAAAGACACTCGTTGAGGCCTTTATCTTTAATAACAAGGATTATAGTACAGAAATAATCAAAAACTTCCAAAACATTGATTTAATTTTTCTGTTATCTTCTAGTGGCATCCATTTGCACCTGCTCATGTTTCTAATCTCAAGTGTATTTGGATTATTTACAACAAAAAAAATCGAACTTAAAGTGCTGCCCCTACTATTTATTATCCCTTTATGGTTTCTAAATCTCGATAAGTTTATTTTCTACAAAATTTTCTTGGTTAAAGCGCTCACTTTGCTAAATGAATATAAGTTTAAGAATAAACATTCATATTTAAGTACTATTTCATTTAGTGCGATAGTCTTTCTAGTTATAAATCCTTTAATCATTTTTAATATGAGCTTTTACATTAGTTATGGTTTAAGTTTTTTAATTCATTTTGTGCGTCCAATTCTAGTAAGAACAAAGAAAAGTTTCCAACCTCTAGTCTTGTCTGGTTCGATTTTTCTTTTCTTGCTACCAATTAGAATCGCTCAAACTAATTTCTTTATGCCATTAACATGGTTACTTCAATTAGCCGTGGCGCCACTACTGGGTTTGTATTTCATTTTTGCCTATTTGAGTATATTTATGGGTGGACGTGGTGCTGTCATCCTAAATCCTTATTCTCAATTCCTTGTAAGCCTAAGTAAAAGTTTTGAACTATTTAATTTTGGCCTTAGTGCCGGCGATATGAGTATATATTTAATTGTATTCTCTTTGTTGTTAGGTGTATTTATCGTTTATAGCCTTGAAGTCAAACACAAGCCCTTTTTAAATTATAGTCTATCCTTTCTAACGATCATTACGTTTGCCGTTTTTACACCAATAAAAAGCGTAATTACTGAAAGTGTTACTTTTATCAATGTTGGGCAAGGTGATGCAACGCTTATTCAATTCAAAAACATCGAGGTTTTAATTGACACTGGCGGGAGCAAGTATCAAGACATCGCTAAAGATTCGTTGATTCCTTATTTTCGGTCACGACACATAAACAACATTGACGCCGTGATCATCACTCACGACGATTTCGACCATAATGGGGCACTTACGAGTTTACAGGCGAACTTCAAAGTTAAACAAGTGATCACGGATGCTAGTTATTTTCCATTAAAAATCGGAAATCTTATATTTCATAATTTAAATGATGGGATTGGCTTTAATGAAGATAATGAAAAGTCATTAGTCATATATTTAGAGTTTATGAATAAAAAATGGCTATTTATGGGTGATGCTTCAACAAACAACGAGCAACAAATCATTAGGGATAATCCGGACTTAGACATAGATGTCCTTAAAGTTGGTCACCATGGCTCGAAAACAAGTACTAGTCTAGAGTTTTTGGCAAGTATTACCCCAGATATTGCGATAATTTCAGCGGGAATTAACAATATATATCGTCATCCCCACAAAGAAGTAATTGAAAACTTGAATAGCTTGGCGGTTGTCGTGAGAAGAACTGATTTAGAAGGGACGATTTCATATCAAAACATTACTTTATAGTTTATAATATAACCATGATTTATCTAATATATGGCCAAGATCGTTTCATCATTGAAAAGACAATTACAAAGGAAGTTAAGAAACTTCTTGACGTTCCTGACGCCCTTAACTATGCAAAGTTTGACGCACGTCAGGCTAGCTTTAATGATGTAATGACAGAAATTGACTATTTACCACTCGGAGTAAATAAAAAAGTCGTACTACTAGATTTTACTAATTATTTTGATAAAAAGAATATACTAAACAAAGAACAAGAACTTGAGTTTACAAATTTTGCAAAACTTAAAAACGAAGAAATCGTCCTATTTCTTGTTGTTCGCGATAATATCAATAAAAAACATCCACTTATTAAGGTCGTTGAACAATTTGGGAAGATCATTGAGGTAAAGGACATTACACAGGGTGATTGGCCTAAAATTATTGACAACATCTTTAACAAGGCAAATAAGACTATAAGCAATGATGCCCGCCAATTACTCATTGAATACACACAGGCGAATACGATGAATCTATATAATGAATCTGAGAAGTTAATGTTATACAAGGACAATATTACCGTTGATGACGTTATTTCGTTAGTAACAAGACCATTTGAAGAAAGTGTATTTGCCCTTGCTAATGCTTTAATTACCAACGATAAAGCCGAGGCTCTCCAGATTTATCGGGATTTTATAGTACTCAATTTAGAACCATTAGCCTTTATCATTACACTCGCCAACCAATTTCGCTTATATGCGCAGGTCTTCATCCTGAGCGATAAAAGAATGTCGAAAGACGAAATAGCCGCTGAACTTACTGTCCATCCGTACCGCGTGCAGCTAGCACTAAAAATGAGGCAAAAACTCTCCCTTACTGAGGTTTACGACATTATTGAAAAACTCCATGACCTAGATTACAAAATCAAGAGTGGACAAGTTGATAGATTTTTCGCCTTTGAATTATTTATCATCAATTATTAGAAAAAAAAAGAAGCCTCAGGGCTTCGTTTTTCTAGAATAATAACAGTTTAGTTACTATTCGATTGCGTTTACAGCAGATTGTAAGACGCTTTTTTTGTTTGCAACTTTATTACCATGGAAAATTCCACGACCAACGGCTTTATCTAACAAGCTAAAAGCTTGTAGAAGAGCTGCATTGGCGGCTTCTTTATCTTTGGCAACAACGGCTAGTTCAACTTTTTTAACAGCCGACTTAACGCGTGACTTAAATGATGTATTACGACCGCGAGCCTTTTCGTTTGTTACAGAACGTTTGATTTGTGACTTGATATTTGGCATATGACTCACCTCTTTCTAAATCTCTTATATTATAGCAATAAATAGCAATATTTAGCAATATTTAACTTTATAAAAACCAATTACTTTCGTCTATATTCTTTAATATATGGGCCATTTAACGTATAATTGATTGTGAGGTGAAATATGATTGATGTTAAGAAAATTCGAATTCTTTATATGGGAACCCCGGAAATGAGTGCTGAACTCTTAGAACACCTCCTGGTTCAACAATACAACATTGTTGGGGTTGTTGCTCAAGGAGACCAAAAAGTCGGCAGGAAACAGTTAATTCAGGAAGTCCCGACCAAAGTTATTGCCAGCAAATACGGGATTCCCGTTTTTCAACCTATTAAGATCAAGCATGATTATGGCTTTATTTCCGATCTCAATCCGGATTTAATCCTTTGCTTTGCCTATGGTCAAATGATTCCAGAGGAAGTATTAGTGCAACCGAAATACGGCGCATTGAATTTTCACGGAAGCATTTTACCAAAGTATCGCGGCGCAGCCCCAATTCAATATGCATTAATGAACAATGATGATAAATCAGGCGTTTGCTTGATGGAGATGGTTAAAAAAATGGATGCAGGACGAGTTTTTGCCCTTGAAACATTTGCCCTTGAACTTAGTGATAATTATGAGTCTGCCGCCCAAAAAATAGTTTCAGCTTCTAAAATGCTCGTTGATAAATACTTACAAAAATATATAGATGGTGAGTTAGTTGGTACTCCACAAGATGAGTCACTTGTTACGTTTGCACCAAGCATAAAAAGTGAGGAAGAACGCATTAATCTTGGTCTAAATGTTAAAGAAGTTTTCGGGCTAATTAGAGCTCTCTCACCACAAATTGGTGCTTATGTTATATATAAAGAACAACCGCTTAAAATTTTTGAAGTTGAGCTTGTTGGTTACAGTGAGAAGTATGAAGCCGGAACCATTATTAAGGCCGATAAATCCGGATTTCACATTCAATTTAAGGGCGGTGTTCTGTCCGTTAAGTCCTTACAAAAAGCAGGTAAGAAGAAGGTTGGTTATAAAGACTTCATAAACGGTGAAAAAGACTTATTAGTCACTAAAGTGTTTTAGTGGTGAATAATTAGTAGAAAAAGAGTGAATAAAAAGTAAATGTTAACAAAGGTTAATTTAAGTGTCCATGATTTAGTGGATTTTCTACTTAGAACGGGTGATATTGACACTCGTGTTTTTAATCTTGACACAATGGCTAAAGGTACGATTATTCACCGCTTTTACCAAGAGCGTCAAAACGCAAACTATGTAGCGGAATATCCTTTCAATGAGGCATTTGAATACCTCGATTATTCCTTTGTTATTTCTGGAAGAGCTGATGGTTTAATTATCGAAAATGGCCAAGCGACAATCGAGGAAGTAAAGTCCACTAACGATGAGCTTCAACACTTTTTTGAGACAAACAAAAATTGGCATTTAGGCCAAGCAAAATGCTATGCATATATGTATGGTAAAAAATACAAACTATCAAGTGTTGGCATTTTACTTACTTATATTTCCCAGATTGATGATACTAAAGAACAACATCATTTCGATTATGACATCGAACAATTAGAAGAGTTTTTTTATGACTTACTTGCTCAATATATTGAATTTCATGAACACATTAGAATTCACAAAGAAAAGCGCTCTAACAGTGTTAAAACCTTACAATTTCCTTTTTTAAATATTAGAAAAGGTCAAAAAGATATGATTACGGTAACTGAAGAAGTTGTTCGTAAAGGTGGAAGAGTTTATATCGAGGCTCCAACAGGGATTGGTAAAACAATGTCAGTTTTATATCCAAGCGTTAAGGGATTCGAAAACGATCACATCGAAAAAGTCTTTTACTTCACCGCTAAAGGGAGTGGGCAAAAAACAGCTTTTGATTCTTTTAAAATTCTCCAAGCAAAAGGACTTATTGCAAAAGCAATCATCTTAAGCGCCAAAGAAAAGATTTGTCTTAATTCCAAAGTGAGTTGTAATCCCGATGATTGTCCATTTGCTCGGAACTATTTTGCCAAACTTAAAGATGCACTTTTATATGCATTAAAAAACTATGATTGCTTTGACAAGGATACGATTCAAGAAATCGCTCTTAAATTTGAAATTTGTCCATTTGAATTTCAACTAGACCTTTCTTTGTTTGTCGACGTAATAATTGGGGATTATAACTACTTATTTGATCCACAAGTATATTTAAGAAGATTTTTCGAGGTAACGACACAAAATTACATCACATTAATTGATGAAACGCATAATTTAATTGAACGAGTGCGTGATAGTTATAGTACAGCGATAGACTTAATTGTCCTTTATACGATTAAAAAGTCACTTAAATCTAGTAGTGATACTAAAATCAAACGTCGGCTCAACAAATTAATTAAAAGTATTGAAGATTATGGAACAACACTTTCTGAACCAGAAACAAAACTTTCTTCCTTACCTAACGAAATTCTAGCTTCAATCGAGGGTTTCCTTCCGGAAGCACAGCGCTTTATGCAAGAAAACAGCACGGAAGTTGAAGATGTTTTCAAAGATGGATTCTTTATGCTTAATCGTTTTGCAAAACTATACTTAGACTTTGATGAAAATTTTGCTCTTTATGTTGTTAAAAAGTTGGACAAAATTTCATCTATTAACCTTCTTTGCCTCAATCCTAAAGTATTTATCGGGGCAACTCTTGATAAGGTTTATGGTTCCGTCCTTTTTAGTGCAACCATGGCTCCAATTGATTATTACGCAAATGAATTGGCAAAAACTTCTCGTGATCAAATGATCCAACTTGAGAACCCCTTTCCGCGTGAAAACTTGCTGCTTCTAGCGGCGGTTAATGTCGCTACAACTTTTAAAAAACGCGATGATACGTATGGTCTTGTCGCTGATTATATTTTAGCGGCGACAAAAGGGCGCATCGGTAATTTTATTGTCTTCTGTCCTAGTTATGTATATCTAGAGAAGGTTTTAAGTTACTTAGAAACAATCAAAACGATTGACCTACTTGTGCAAACACGTGATATGAATCAAACCTCACGTACAGCATTTTTAAACGAATTTAGAACTAATCCGAAAACAACGACAATTGGGCTTACAGTCGTAGGGGGAATCTTCAGTGAAGGTGTTGACCTTGTTGATGATCGCTTAAGCGGCGTTATCATCATTGGAGTTGGGTTCCCGTCAATTACATTTGATAAAGAACTAATTCGTACTTATTATGATAACAACGGGAATAATGGTTTTCATAATGCCTATATCGCACCCGGAATTAACCGCATTTTACAAGCAATGGGCCGCGTGATCAGAAGTGAGAGCGACCGGGGTTTCATTTTACTAATTGATCAACGTTATTTAGAGAATCGATATCGGAAAATTATCGAGAATTACAATGGCCGCTTGATCTATGTCGACTCAACAAATTCAATAAAAGCAGCAATCGATAAATTTTTTAGTGATTATTAATGTAATCAATCTAAAAATTGCTATAATACTAAAGATTAAGGAGGTCAGCACCAATGTACAACAAGAAAAATATTCGAAATTTCTCAATTATTGCACATATTGATCATGGAAAATCCACGCTCGCAGACCGCCTAATTGAAGCTACTGGGCGCTTAGAAAAACGTCAAATGAAAGAGCAAATTCTTGATTCACTTTCACTTGAACGTGAACGGGGAATCACGATTAAATTAAATACCGTTACTTTAGACTATAAAGCCGATGATGGCCAAGATTATGTGTTGAACCTTATCGACACTCCAGGACACGTTGACTTTACTTATGAAGTCAGCCGCAGTCTTGCTGCTTGTGAAGGGGCTGTTTTAGTTGTGGACGCTAGCCAAGGAGTCGAAGCTCAAACTCTTGCTAACGTCTATTTAGCGGTTGATAATGACCTGCAAATTATTCCAGTTATTAATAAAATCGATTTACCAAATGCCCGTGTTGAAGATATCAAAATCCAAATTACGGAACGTATAGGACTAGACGGGGCGAAGGCAATTGGTGTTTCAGCTAAGACTGGTGAGAATGTAAGAGCAATTTTAGAAGCTGTAGTGCATGATGTTCCCGCTCCGACAGGCGATGAGAATGCACCACTAAAGGCGCTTATATTCGATAGTTATTTTGATGCATATCGCGGAGTTGTTATTCTCATGCGGATTGTCGAAGGGACAGTTAGAGTCGGTGATCACATTCTACTGATGGCAACTAATAAACAATTTGTTGTCATTGAACTTGGGGTCAGAACCCCTTCAGAAGTTAAACGTGACGTCCTCCGCGCCGGCGAAGTTGGTTATTTAGCCGCACAAATTAAAGACATCAAAGATATTCGCTCCGGAGAAACTGTTACTCTATATAAGAACCGAACCAAAGAAGCACTACCTGGATATCGTGAAGTTAAACCAATGGTTTTCTGTGGACTATATCCAACTGATAGTGAACAATATGGCGAACTTAAAGAAGCACTGGAAAAACTTTCACTAAATGATGCCGCGCTAAAATATGAACCTGAAACAAGCCAAGCTCTGGGTTTTGGTTTCCGTTGCGGATTTTTAGGCCTATTACACATGGACGTCATCCAAGAACGACTAGAACGTGAATACGATCTTGATCTAATTTTAACGGCACCAAGCGTTATTTATCGCGTTATTTTAACCAATGACAAAGTCGTTGAAGTTGATAACCCTTCAAAACTTCCTAAACAAACCCTGATCAAGGATATTGAAGAACCCTTTGTAATTGCTAATATTATGACGCCGAATGAATTTGTTGGCCCTCTAATGGAGTTATGCCAAGATCGACGCGGCATTTATAAAGATTTAATATATTTTGATGATACAAGAATGATGCTTTCTTATGAAATTCCTCTTTCTGAAGTTATCTATAATTTCTTCGATAAACTTAAGAGCTATTCGCGTGGTTATGCAACGCTTGATTACACTTTTAGCCAATATAAAGTTAGTAATCTTGCGAAAATGGACATTATGCTTAATGCAATTCCGGTTGACGCCCTATCAATTATTGTCTATAAGCCCGATGCTTATGCTCGCGGAGAGGCGATTACTCGAAAACTTAAAAAAATAATTCCACGTCAACAATTCGAAGTGCCAATTCAAGCGGCATTAAATGGTAAAATCATCGCGAGAACAGATATTAAAGCCGTTCGTAAAGACGTTTTGGCTAAATGTTATGGGGGCGATATTTCCCGTAAGCGCAAATTGTTAGAGAAACAAAAAGAAGGTAAAAAGCGCATGAAGATGGTTGGGAGTGTAGAAATACCTCAAGAAGCCTTCATGTCTGTGCTTTCAATCGATGAAGAATAGCGAAAAACTCGCTATTTTTTATTCCCATCCCACCATATTCAAATTCGAATTGGTAGCAAATTAGTAAAAAAATAGTTTTAGTTGTTTTATAAAACATTTACAGATGTTAATATATTAAAAAGAGGTGATTTTTATGGAAGAAAATAAGAACTTAGGAGAACGGTTTAGCAACGACCAGTATTTGACTTATAATCAAGTTGCGTTTGAGCTTAAAACGACTTTGATTGACGGCATTTGGCGTAAAGTTATTGAGTATCGTGAAAAATTCACATATCCATTAACGATTAGAACGGTTGATAAAAATCGTTTTATTGTTGTTTTAACACCTAAAATCACTGAAAAAGCCAATATTATTGAAAGAAAACTCACAAAGTTGTTGATGTCATATGCGACATTTGCTCAAAGTGAAGATTTCAAACGGGAGTTTAGAATAATCCAATCAAAAAACATCATTAGTAATATTGCATCTTTATATAATGTTGAAGCTAATGAAAATTTTTACCAACGACTAGTGACAAACAATATTTCATCATTAAGTCCAAACGAGATGATTTTAAACGATTACTACCAAGGACTGCAATTTTTAACAAATCAAGTTTTTGATCCATTAGACGAACATTTTATTGCCGGTTTAGGTGAAATATTTAATGCTTTAGAGAGTGAAAGCTATATTTATAGGACGCAAGAAGTTAAAGATCAAAATCAAAAAGTTGTTATAAACAAATTGTTTGTTGCTGCACCAGTTAATCGAATTGAAGACATGGTTTTGGATCTATTAAATTTCATTCAATCTTCCTCAGCATCCTTATTCGTTAAGTTTGTTGCGATTTTCTTCTACTTTAGTTACATCAAACCATTTACTTACCATAGTGAAGAGATTGCACTGCTATTTGCGAAAGCCTTCCTCCAACGTAGCGATTTAGAAATGCTTGCTCCATTATTAAATTTTGAAGTTATTCATGATGAATATAAAGAAAAACTCGATGACGTGATGTTGGAAGTTAAAAAAACAAATGATTTAACTTACTTAGTTAACTTTATCGCTGATATTTTCTTAAAACAAATCAATCAGTTTGAGGATTTAATGGCAGATATTAAACGCCGGACCATTATCGAAGAACGTTTCCAATCTGAAAACGCGCCAAAAGTTGAAGTCCGCGAAAATACGCCGTTTCATAAAGAAGAACAATTTGAACAACAATCTTTATTGGTAGAGGAAGAAAAAACATTACCTTTCCGTGAGGATAAACCTCTGGTCCAAGCCGTGCCAGTCGTGATTGAAGTCAATCCGACCTATGAAAAACCGACAACTATCGTGCATAAAGAAGATGAAGGTGTTAAACTTGAAACTTGGATGGATATTGCCCTTCCTAAAGTCCCGGTTGGCCTTAGCGAAGAGGATGCGCAAAAGATTGAAACACATCTACGCGAAATGGATCCAAGCCTTTCTAAACTTGAAGCTTATTTCTATGCACGGCACTGTACAATCGGCAAATACTATACAATTAGTCAATTTAAAGAAGCGACTAGTTGTGCATATGAAACCGCAAGAACCTCAATGGATCATCTTGCCAACTCGAGTTATTACCGCAAGGAAAAGTTTAAAAACAAATTCCTTTACACCCCGATCAAACGTTAATTTAGGAGAAAAATTATGGTACTCAATGCAATTACATCTAACCCCTATTTCATTTTAGCGGTTATCCTCTTAGTCTTTGGCGGTATCGCTATCCTCGTTTATTTTCTACGTAAGATTATTCCTGGATTCAAGGAAAAAGAAGAAATTGTTAGTGAAGAGCAAGCGGTTGAAGAAGAACTTGAACGTGTACTTGTAACCATTGAAGATGAAGAAACCAAAAAGCAAATGGAACAATTAAATGCCGCGGACAATGAATCAGATACTAAAGACGGCAAATAAGCCCAGCCTTTACATTCATATCCCTTTCTGTTCCCATTTGTGCCATTATTGCGATTTCACGAAATTCTTTTATCAAAAACAATGGATAGATGCTTATTTAAATACTTTAGAAAAAGAAATAGCTAGCTTTAACGAGTCTAGCTTTTTAACAATTTATATTGGTGGAGGAACGCCCACGAGTCTCAGTAAGGAAGAATTGAATCGCCTTTTAGAGATTGTTAAACCATATAGTGGCTCAACAATCGAATTTAGTGTCGAGTGTAATATTGAATCAACAATAAAAGAAAAGTTAGAACTAATGATGAACTATGGCGTCGATCGTTTAAGTTTTGGCGTTCAATCTACTAGTAATACGCGTTTAGAGGAAATAGGTCGTAAACATACGTATGAAGATGCAGTTAAGATTATCGATCTCGCTAAAAGTGTGGGTTTTACTAAAATGAGTGTCGACTTAATTTATGGGCTCCCTGGACAAACGCTTGATGAAGTCGAACTTGATCTAGAGAACATTTTAAAATTAGGTGTAAATCACATTGCGACTTACTCTTTAACAATTCATCCACACACCAAAGCTTATATCGATAAGTGGCCACTTTTAAGTGATGATCGCTCCCGTGATTTTTATGATTTGATTCTAAATAAATTGAGAAGTGCGAGTTATGAACGTTATGAGGTATCTAACTTCGCCAAAGTTGGTCACAAATCAATTCATAATCACGTTTATTGGTACAGTTTGCCCTTTTATGGCGCGGGATATGGCGCGAGTGGTTATCTAATTAAAGACGGAAAACACTACCGTTACCGTAATATTGGCAAATTTAACAATTATTTAAATGGCGAAATTGAAAAGGATGATGAATGGCTAGATGAAGAGAAACATGAATTGGAATACTTAATGAATAATCTTCGCCTCAAACAAGGATTTAATCTTGAAGAATATGATTCTATTTTCCAAACTTCGTTCATGACTCGTTATGATAAAAAGCTTAAATACCTGCTTGATTTGAAGTTATTAAACTTGTCAGATAACATAATTTCTTGTACAGATGAAGGTTTAATTAAGTTAGATTATATTCTTTTTAAACTCATGTAATCAACTTAATAAAAAAAAATAAATTTTTAGCACTTATTTGTTGACAGTGCCAATTTTTATTGTATAATATTGTTAGCACTTCGATACGCTTAGTGCTAAAGGAGGTTTATAATGGAACTACGTAGACGAGAACTAATTCTTAAGTATACAGTCGAACTTTTCATTAAAACCGCCATTCCTGTTGGGTCACAAACGTTAATTGAGAATTTTAAACTCACATTCAGCAGTGCGACGATTCGTGCGGAAATGAATGCGCTTGAACAATCTGGTTTTCTTGAGAAAACTCATACTTCAAGTGGTCGAGTTCCCTCAAGCAAGGGTTACAAGTATTATGTAGAACATCTGAGGAACGCTAAAGTTGACCAAAACATTAAACAACAAATCACTAAGTTAATTGAATCCAAGGCCAAGACGATTGAAGAAGTCATTAAAAGTAGCGTCGAAATGCTCGCCTCAATGACTAATATGACGAGTGTCGTTTTAGGACCAAACGCTCATCAAAATCGTCTCGCCAGTATCCAATTAATTCCGCTCGATCACAATGTTGCAACTGCGGTATTCGTGACCGATCGGGGATATGTTGAAAGTAAGACCTTCGTAATTCCAGCAGAAACTAACGCAGTAGAAATGAGTAAAGTCGTCGCAATTTTCAATGAACGCTTAACGGGAACGTTAATCTCTGAAGTTGTTGACAAGATGAATGCGCTCCAACCTATGCTTAAAGAATATGTAATCGAACAACAAGTTATATATGAAGCATTCACCGAAGCCTTTATCAGATACGCTAAAGACCGGCTCTCGTTATATGGAAAAGAAAGTCTGTTAGAACAACCTGAATTCGTTAATAACCCCGAAAAACTCCGTAAACTGATTGGAATCCTCGATGATCCCGAAAAGTTAAAGCGGCTTATCAATGAAGGTGAAGAATTCAGCATCGTGATTGGCAAAGACGACAGTGACTTGAGTGTCATTAGCTCAACCTTCAAAGTCCCGGGCCGCGAACAAGGAAAAATTGTTTTAGTGGGACCAACTAGAATGGACTATGATGCGGTTGTCAGTGCGCTTGAATATGTCACTGATGCCCTCGAAGAGTATTTTGAAAAAGAAAGTAGGTTAGAAAATGAGTGAAGAAGAAAAGAAGATAGTCGAAGAAGTTGAAAAACTTAATCGAAAAGAAAAAAAGCAAATTAAAGCCCTTGAAGAACAAGTGGCGAAACTTGCGGAAAAACTTGAAGCTTCGACAAAAGAAGCTGATGAGTGGAAAAATAAATATTATGGCGTCTTCGCTGATATGGAGAACTCACGAAAGCAAAACGATAAAGATAAAGAGTTATTCATCAAATATCGGGCTATGGGCTTCATTGAAAAGCTCCTCCCAATTCTTGATGGCTTCCATATCGCAACTAGCCACATTCCAGACGACATTGTCCTAAAAAACTATTTAACCGGCTTCACATTCATTTACAAACAATTAGTGGAAGCAATGGCAAGTGAGGGTGTTACAGAAATAGCCCCTAAAATTGGAGAAATATTCGATGCCAAGCATATGCATGCAATTGACACAGTATACGATCCTGACAAGACTCCACATAGTATTGCTAAGGTGTATGCCAATGGTTACCTACTTCATGATCGGATGGTTAGAGCCGCGACAGTCGTGGTCACAACCGACATTAAAGAAGAAGCCGAACCAGAAACGGCGACTACACCTGAGAATATAGACTTAAATTAACCCATAAAGGAGAATATTATTATGGCAAAAGAAATTATTATTGGTATCGACTTAGGTACAACAAACTCAGTAGTTAGCTATCGTCAAAGCGACGGTCAAGTCAAGGTTATTACTAATCCTGAAGGCAACGCAATTACTCCATCCGTAGTGGCATTTAAACCAGGCGGTGAACAAATCGTTGGTGATGCTGCCAAACGGCAAGCAGTCACAAACCCCGACACTGTTCTCAGTGTCAAACGTCTGATCGGGACAGACAAAAAAATCGCAATTAAGTCATTAAACAAAGAATTTACACCACAAGAAATTAGTGCGAAAATCCTTGGTTATATGAAGGAATATGCAGAAAAGTCTCTAGGACAACCAATTAGCAAGGCCGTTATTACGGTCCCAGCTTACTTTAATGATGCCCAACGGCAAGCAACTAAAGATGCCGGGGCAATTGCAGGCTTAGATGTTGTTCGCATTATTAACGAACCAACCGCCGCAGCCTTAGCTTATGGACTAGATAAAGAAAAACCAGAAAAAATTCTTGTCTATGACCTAGGCGGTGGGACCTTCGACGTCTCAATCCTTGATATCGGTGATGGCACCTTTGAAGTTGTTTCGACCGCCGGTGATAACCACTTAGGTGGCGATGACTGGGATCAAATCGTTTCAAATTGGATTAAAGATGAAATCAAACGTCAACACGGTCTAGAGTTAAATGATAAGATGGCCCTTCAACGTTTCCGCGAAGCGGCTGAAAAAGCTAAGATTGATTTAAGCGGACAATTAGAAACAACCATCTCTCTTCCATTTATTGGTATGGGACCAAATGGTCCAATCAGTTTTGAAACTAAACTCACAAGAGCTAAGTTCCAAGATATGACTAAAGATTTACTAAGACGTAGTGAAGAACCTGTTCGTCGGGCTTTGGCCGATGCTAAACTTAGCAGCAATGACCTTCACCAAGTTATTCTAATTGGTGGTTCAACGAGAATGCCTGCTGTCCAAGAATTAGTCAAACGCTTAACTGGCAAAAATCCTAACTTAACCGTCAACCCTGATGAAGCAGTTAGCATTGGTGCCGCGATTCAAGGCGCAATTATTGCCGGGGATGTTAAAGATGTCGTCTTACTAGACGTAACACCATTAACACTTGGAATCGAAACTATGGGTGAAATTTTAACTCCGCTCATTACACGTAATACAACAATTCCTACCACGAAGAGTCAAATCTTCTCCACCGCCGCGGACAATCAACCAAGTGTTGACATCATGGTTTACCAAGGTGAAAGACCAATGGCGCGTGATAACAAATTGTTAGGACATTTCCGTCTTGATGGAATCAAACCATCACGTCGTGGCCAACCACGGATTGAAGTCACCTTCAACATTGATGTTAACGGTATCGTTAAGGTTAGTGCTAAAGACCTTGATACGCAAAAGGCTCAAGAAATTACGATTACTGGATCAAGCGGTCTGAGTAAAGATGATATCGACCGCATGGTTAAGGAAGCCGAGGCTCACAAAGAAGAAGACGAAAAACGTCGTGAAGAAGTTGAACTTAAAAATAAAGCCGAACAATATATTTCTTCAATTGAAGAAGGTCTAAAAGAAAAAGGCGACGCTATTGATGCAAAACAAAAGGAAGAAACAGAAAAACTATTAGTCGAACTTAAAGAAGCCGTTGAGAAAAACGACTATGATAAGTTGAAAGCTAAAATTGGCGAATTAGAAAAAGCCGCTGAAATATTAGCTCAAGCGCAAGCCAACCAAGGCCCAGCGCCTGAAAGCACACCAAATGAGACTAATCCCACCGCTAATAATGATGATGTTGTTGACGCGGACTTCTCTGAGACTGAAAAATAAATTAAAGATGGACTGGGTGGGTTCCCCACCCTTTCTGTCCGCGCGAAAGGAGACAACTCGTGGCAACAAAACGTGATTTTTATGAAGTTCTCGGACTGAGTAAACAAGCAAGTAAGGACGAAATTAAAGCTGCATATCGTAAGCTAGCGAAAAAATATCATCCTGATATCAACAAAAATGATAATGCTGAAGAAAAGTTCAAAGAAATTCAAGAAGCATATGACGTACTTTATGATGACCAAAAACGGGCAACATATGATCAATTTGGTCATTCTGCCTTTGATCAAAATGCCGGACAAAACCCATTCCAAGGTGGTTTTGGCGGTGGTTTCCAAGATGTTGATTTAGGGGACATATTTTCAAACTTTTTCGGTGGCGGCAGTCGCGGTGGCCAAAGACGTAGTCCAACCGGACCACAAAAGGGTAGCGACCAAGTTAGCCGAATTCGCATCGATTTTATGGATGCAATCAACGGCAAAAAGATTCAATTACAACATACCTATGATGAAAAATGTAGCGCTTGTGATGGCACTGGTGCGAGTTCACCTAGTGACATTCATACATGTAACACTTGTCATGGATCTGGTAGCGTGACGATGACGCAACAAAGTTTATTTGGGCAAGTCCAAACTCAAAGAACGTGTCCAACCTGTAACGGAACTGGTAAAGAAATCCGTAACAAATGTAATAAATGTAATGGAACAGGCTATAACAGGGTTAAAACAACCCTTGATGTCTCAATTCCTGCTGGTATTAACAACAGCCAACATATCCGGATCCCTGGTAAGGGCGAACGCGGTCTAAATGGTGGTCCTAACGGTGATTTATTCATCGAAGTACTAGTTAAGAAGCACGATGTCTTTGTTCGTGAAAATAACGATATCAGTATCGAAATTCCTATTTCCTTCGTCGACGCGGCACTGGGACTTGAAGTTGAAGTACCAACTGTATACGGCGATGTTAATCTTAAAATCCCTGCCGGTATCCAACCTGGAACGAAATTAAGACTTAAAGGCAAAGGTGTTAAAGACGTTAGAGGTAATGTCGGCGATCAATTCGTTGAAGTAAACATTACGACGCCAACAGGTCTAAGCAAAGAACAAATCGAAATCCTTGAAAAATATCAAAAAATTGAGGGCTCCGGTAAGTCTTTCTTCGATAAGTTCAAATCAAAATTTAAACGCTAAACAAAGTGAAGGATTTATTCCTTCACTTTTACATTATTTGGGCAAAAATTAATCGTAAAGTTGCTATAATGTGTTTAGACAGTGAGGTAGTTATGGCAAGATGTAAAAATTGTGGCAGTGAAATTGATGCTAATGCAAACTTGTGTCCTATTTGTGGACAAATTAACCCAATAAAAACTAAAAAAGTAAAAACGACGGATATGACCATGAAGTTTCAACAAGAAAATTTAAATGTTGAAGGGTATAGACAAAAGAGTCGTAAAATTACCGCGACTTTATTTTTCTTAGTTGGCTTTAGTGGCGCCCCGTATTTTTATCTTAAAGATTTATATAGAGCGGCTCTTTCGCTTTTTGGCACCGCATTGATTTTAGGTTCAGCCTATTTATTAGGCCTATTTGTCTTTTCTGATGTGGTATTACCACTTATAATCGCGATTGCCCTTATTTACTTCGTTAATATCGGACTTGGACTTTATTATTTATCGCATCATGAACTAAAAGATGGCCAAGGTGAGTTTTTAGTTTAATGCAACGTTATTTTGTCAATATTAGACTTGAAGAAGTCATCTTTGATGAGAACGATATTTTTCATATCCTTAAAGTAATGCGTGGCAAAGTTGGCGATAATTTTGAAGTCGTTGATCAAGCACAAAATTTGTATCTTGTAAGGTTGACTTCAATTAAGCCTTTTGCTGTAACAATCTTAGAGCCACTCACCCGCCAAAGCGAACTAAAAAACACCATCACGTTATATTATGTGATGGCCAAAGGTGAGAAGACGGACTGGGTTATTCAAAAGGCAACAGAACTTGGGGTCGATAAAATTGTCTTATTACATTCTAAACGAAGTGTTGTCCGCGTTGAGAGCGCTAAAGTCGATAATAAAGTCCTACGTTTAAGTAAAATAGCGAAAGAAGCGGCCGAACAGGCCAAACGCCTTATCATTCCCAGTGTAAGTATTCATCAAAGCTTTACGGAAATCGCCGATGATACTTCCACGTTTAAGCTAATTGCGGATGAAGATGCCGCCGGGACAACGCAAAAATTATATAGTTTACTTGATAGTGTGACCTCATCAGACTCGATTGCGCTGCTCGTCGGTGCTGAAGGCGGCTTTGACCGCGAAGAAGTGGCCTATGCCACTAAGATTGGCTTTAAAGTCGTAGGACTAGGTAGTAGAATATTAAGAAGTGAGACAGCGGCAATACATCTAGTGGGGATTGTTG
>Ga0265295_1001164_pt1 | contig 47785 bp, 37 predicted proteins | sample Munlansysbiofilm_FD_192503 | JGI IMG/M metagenome (GOLD analysis project Ga0265295, IMG submission 192503) | Leachate microbial communities from a municipal landfill in Southern Ontario, Canada - Methane capture system biofilm | ecosystem: Engineered > Solid waste > Landfill > Unclassified ...
GGTAACGGAGGTGATCACCGAGATTTCCGAGCAGGTCAACCTGCTGGCCCTGAACGCCACCATCGAGGCGGCCCGGGCCGGCGACTCGGGCAAGGGCTTTGCGGTGGTTGCCAACGAGATCAAGGAACTGGCCCGGCAGACCGCAGCCGCCACCGGCGAGATCAAAGCCAAGATCGATGCGATTCAGTCCTCGACCGATGAGACGGTCAGGGAAATTCAGAATATTTCGGAAGTCATTCAGGACGTCAACGAGATCGTCGCCACCATCGCCACCGCGGTCGAGGAGCAGTCGGTCGCGACGGCGGAGATTGCCCGGAACCTGAGCCAGGCATCCATGGGAATCCAGGAGGTGAACCAGAATGTGGCGGGAGTCTCAACGGTGACAGGCGATATTTCCAAGGATATCGGTGAGGTCAGCCAGGCAACGGAAAACATGCATATCGTCAGTTCCGAGTTGAACAGCCATGCCCGCGACCTGCTGAAACTCTCGGAGCAGCTTGCTGAAATTGTACAGAAATTTCGCACCCAACAGGCCCGCTTCGATATCGGCAAGGTCAAGTCCGCGCACATGCAGTGGCGTTCCCGTCTGGAAGCCGTCTTGAACGGCAAGCAGGCACTGCGATCGGAAGAGATCACCTCCGATCATGAGTGCGAATTCGGCAAGTGGTATTTCGGCGAGGGACAGACGCTCAGCGATCGGGCCTATTTCAGGGAAGTGGGCGACCACCATGCCAAGGTCCACCGGTATGCAAAGCAGATCGCCGATTTGGTCAACCAGGGGGAGAGAGCCCGTGCCAATGCCATGATGCGGGAGTTTGAAAAAGTCCGGGAGGAATTCTTCAAGGCGCTCGACGAGTTGTATCTGCGGTGACACGGACGGGGGCGGCGAGGAGATGCCCCCCTAGGGTCGATTACGGCGACTGTTGCAAATTCAAAATTTCGTCGAGGAGAAAGACGTCTGTCAGTAGGGTGCGCACATGCAGCGAGGCGTTGAGGTTGTCGACGAGTTGGGAGGAAATGCGCGGCTGGGCGAGCACCAGTTCCAGGGCGGCCAGGGCCCTGGCCGTGTCCGCGGCCAGGACGTCGAGAAAGTTGGCGTAATGCTGCGGCGCCTCCGGTTGCAGGGCGGCCACCATGGCGGCATAGGCTTCGGGCAAACCGGCGGCGGCATCCACGGCTCTGGCGAGCAGTTCCCGCAACTGGCCGCCATGGCGGCTTTCCCGGTCGTCGGTGATGCCCTGGGCCGCATACGCCAGCATGAATTCGTAGCATTCCTCGATGGCGTCGCAGCGTTTCTCGATATTTGCAGATTCGGTCATGGTTTTCGTCTCTCCGTGGGGCCGGCTTCGGCGTACTGGGCCGGCCCGCCCCATGGGGCAATGTGGTGGTTGCGGAAAAGATGATGAGCGCTGGTCTGATCCGGCGCGGCGGCTCGGTTCATGAGGTCGTTTTGCCGAGGATGGCGCGTTTGACCAGATTGCGGACCAGCGCCACCTTGTAGCCGTTCTGGGGCAGGGGCACGGCACCGTCGGCGGCGAGGCGCGCGGCCGCATCCACAGCGGCGTTGCGGGTACGGCCCGCTACTGCGGCTTCCACCTTGGGCAGGCGCCAGGGCCGGGCCGCCACCGCCCCCAGCACGAACCGGGCCCGGTCGATGCGGTCGCCGGAAAGCTGCATGGCCGCCGCGATGTTGACCAGCGGAAAATCCCACACCGGCCGGTCGCGGACTTTTTCAAAGTAAAACGTGACTCCGGCCCAGGTCGCAGGCAGGCGGATTTCGGTGAGTACCTCGCCGGTACCGAGGACGTTCATCCGGGTGATATCGGTATCCGGGCCGACGAAGTAATCCTCGACCGCCACTTCCCGCGCGCCTTTGGCGCTCTTGATCACCAGCCTGGCTTCCAGGGCGATGAGGGCCGGCGCAGTGTCGGACGGAGACACCGCTGCGCAGCCCTCGACCCCGAAAAGGGCGTGTTCGCGGTTTTGCCCCTGCGCGCTTTCGCCGGCATAGCAGGTGCCGCCCCCGGCCCGGTAGCACTGCCAGCCGCCGCGATAGTACCAGCAGCGCGTGTCCTGGGAGATATTGCCGCCCAGGGTCCCCTGGTTGCGGATCTGGGGCGAAGCCACCTCCCCGGCCGCCTCGGCGAGCAGGCCGAACCGGGCTCGGATCTCCGGATCACGATTGACCTCGGTCAGGGTGGTCATGGAGCCGATCACCAGATCCTCGCCCTCTCTGCGCACGCCGCGGAGTTCCTCGACGCGGCCGAGATCGATGACCGCCTTGGGGCGTTTGAGGCGGTCCTTGAACCGCTCCAGGCTGTCGAGTCCGCCGGCCAGCATCCAGGCATCGGCGCCGAGGCGGTCGGCCAGGGTCAGGGCGTCCTCGACGCTCGTTGGCTGGTAGAGGTCGAAGGGTTGCATACCGTCGCGTATGATTGCCATGTGCGTTCTCCCGCCGCCGATCTCCCGGCGGCTTGCAGGTCAGACGTTGGCTGAAAGGGTGGCCGCCGGCCGCCAGGTTCCGGGTTCGACGGCGGCGAGGATGGCGTCGGCCATGACCGGGGCGCGCAGGAATTTGTCGTCGCCCAGGGCGTCGCTCAAGGCGCACAGCACCGCCGCGCAGGCTGCGCCGGTCGGCGGTTCGCCGATGCCGCGCGCGCCGATCGGCGTCTGGGGGTCGGGAATGCCGACCGAACCCCAGGTGAACCGTTCCGGCAGGCAGAGCACGGTCGTCGGGCGGGTCTGGTAGAAGCGCCTGGATACCGGCGTGCCGTGTTCGTGGTCGTAGAACCATTTCTGCCTGGAAGCGTGGCCGATGCCGAGCATGGAACGGCCGCCGAGCTGGCCGGCAAAGGCGCGGGGATGGACCACCGTGCCGGCGTCGGCCTCGGCGTGCAGGGCCACGATCCGGTACATGCCGGTTTCGATGTCCACCTCCACCTCGGCAAAGGTCGCCACGTAGGAGTAGGTCTGGCCGTCATGCGGGAAGGTGTCGCGGGCCACGGCCAGGAGCCCCTGACCGGCCAGGGCCGCCACCGAGGCCCTGGTCATCTTGTTGACATCGGCCGGGCATTCATGGCCGTCGTATACCCCGCCCAGTTCGATGGCCCGCCTGGCCGCTTCGGCAAAACTCATCCCCACCTGGCCGGCATCGCTGCGAAATACGCGTTGGCCGCCGACGGTATACTCCTCCGGCTTGCCGCCCAGGGTTCTGGCGGCGATCTCCCTGAGCTTGGCGCGGGCATCCAGGCTGGCCGCCAGGGCCGCCCGCGACATGGCGTGGATGGTCTGGCTGCCGCCGGAGACACAGCTCCAGGCCAGGTGCTTGGCCGTATTGCCCCACACGATTTCGCAGTTTTTCCAGGGCAGGTCCATGGCGTCGGCCACCACCCGCTGCACATCGCTGAAGGACTCGGTGCCGAGGTTGCCGATGCCGCTATGGATGCGCACCCTGCCTTCGGGCGTGATCACGAACAGGCCGTCAAAACCGGTGGTCCCGGCCACGAAGCAGCCGGTGGCCACGCCGATACCGCGCCGGACGGGTCCCTCGGTCAAAGCCGGGCGGGCCCGGCGCGCCTGCCAGCCGAAGGCCTCCGCGCCGCGGTCGAGGGCCTGTTTGAGAAAGGCGCTGGTGGCGGCGTTGAGGGTGCCGTCTGCTTTGGGCGGGCCGACCGGGGCCCTGCCTTCGGGGGCGTTGATGCGGCAGACGGCCAGAGGATCGAGGTTGAGGCGGCGGGCCGCCTTGGCCAGGAGCGGCCCGATCAGGGCGCTGACCTGCAGGCCGCCGGGTGCGGTCTGGGCGCCGCGGGTCGGGGTGTTGGTGAGCACCGCCGTTCCCCGCCAGCGCATGGCCAGGGGCTGGTAGAGCAGGGAGCCCATGCGCCCTGAAATGGCGGCATCGAGCTGCTGCTCGTAGGGGCCGTTGTCCATGACCACGGACAGGTCCAGCCCCAGCAGACGGCCTTCCCTGGAAAAACCGGCCTGCATGCGGCCGATCAGGCTGGGCCGCGCCCGGCCGATGCCCTGCTCGTCTTCGCGGGAGACGCGCAGCATCACCGGGGCGTGCGCTTTCTTCGCCAGCAGCGCCGGAATGATCACCGGCACCGAAGCCGTGATCTTGCCGCCGAAACCGCCGCCGGTGTATTCGCTCACCAGGACGATGTCGTCGGCGTTCATGTTGAGCCACTTGGCGATGGCCGGCACGGTCTGGATGGTGCTCTGGGTGCCCACGGCGATGTGGAGCTTGCCGTTTTCCCACCAGGCCAGGGCGGAGCGGGTTTCCAGGGTCTGGTGGCTGACGTTGGGGGTGACGAAGGTTTCGTCGAGGACCAGCGCCGCCTCCGATAGGGCGGCGGTGACATCGCCGTAGGACCACTCGGCGGCGGCCTTACCCAGGGGCAGCCGGTTCGGGCCGGCGGTCTCGAAATCGGCCGCGGTCCACTTGAGTTTTCCCACGCGCGGCTGCTCGCCCGGCTTTTCCGGCGGCAGCCAGACATTGCCGTCAATGCGGGCGTTGGCGCCGTCCGGCCGCAGGCTGTCCAAGGGGGCGATGACAAAGGGCAGCGCCTCGAAGGCGATATCGATGGCCTCGATAGCCGCGGCCGCGGCTGCCTCGTCGGTTGCCGCCACCGCCAGGACGGGCTCGCCCTGGTAGTGCGGTTCCATGGTCAGGGCGCGTTCGGCCCAGGGGCTGGCCTTGATCACCGCGCCGCTGTCGGACACGGAATCGGCCGGCGGCGGCAGTTCATCGGCGGTGAGAATGGCCCGCACGCCGGGCATGGCCAGGGCGGCGCCAGTGTCGAGGCGGGTGACCCTGGCATGGGGCAGGGGGCTGGTGAGCAGCTTGCAGACGAGCATGCCCTCGGCCCGGAAGTCGTCGGCGAAACGGGCCGTGCCGGTCAGCTTGGCACGCAGGTCGGGCGTGGTGTAATCGCGCCCGGTCAGTTTCGGGGTGAACAGCGGGTCGTTTTCCGGCATGACTTACCCCCTTCGCATGTATTCGGCCCCGCGCATCAGGGCGGTGAGGATCTTGTCGTAATCCTGGCAGCGGCAGAGATTGCCCGAAACGCCGTGGGCCAGTTCCTGCCGGGTGGGATTGGGGTTGGTGGTGAGATAGCCGAGGGTGGCCATGAGAAAGCCCGGCGCGCAGTAGCCGCACTGAAAGCCCTGCTCGTCGAGGACGCCCTGCTGCAGGGGATGCAGCCTGCCGTCGGCGCGGGCCAGTCCCTCGACGGTCAGAATGTTTTTGCCCCGCACGCTGTGGGTGAGGGTGGAGCAGGCATACAGGGGCACGTTGTCGACAAGGACGGTGCAGGCGCCGCATTCGGCCCGGTCGCAACCGACCTTGAGGCCGGTGAGTCCGAGCTTGCCGCGCAGGGTCTGGGCCAGGGGCTCCTGGGGCAGGACGTCAACCCGGCGCTGCTGCCCGTTGACGGTCAGGGTGATGAGCCGCTCCACGGCTCCGGGCGACGTCTTGGGACCAGCTCCGACCGGTCCGGTAAACAGGAGTCCGGCAGAGGTGACGGCGCCGGCCGCGATGACGCTTTTGATGAACTGGCGGCGGGTCATGCCGCCGGGCCGGATGGGTTCGAGGGGTGAGGCGTTCATGGCAACTCCGTCTGTTTGTCCGGGCAGATGCCGGGTCGTTGAGAGGGCGCCGAATGAGACGGCGGGAAAACGCACTTGCGGGCCGGCGAGCAGGGCAGGGTGTGTTCGCTTCCTGCCTGCCAGCGGCGGATACTTTTTCCGTACAGACAGGTTCTCTGCTTTATAACAGGTGTCTAACAGGTGTCGCGCCAGGTAAAAATGATTTTTTGTCGGCGAACACAGCGAAAAATCGGGACGATCGCTCTGCGCCCGCCTTGGGCCGCGCCGCGACGGGCGGTGCGAGAGGGCCTGGCGCGGACGTTTCGTTTTTCGATGGACAGAAGGTACCGGCAAAGGCGCTGCAACAGGTAGACCAATCCTCCTGAATTATTGCCCGATCCTCCGGGTGTCGCCGATAAGTGTTGTCAGGCCCAGGCGGGTCTGGCAGGATGAACGGCACAGAAAGACCGGGTTCCAGGAAGTTGAAAACGGAGTGAAGCAAGCATGGAAACAGCGATCGGGTCGTTGGCCGACAGCATTGCCCGATGGACCGAGTCGGGCGACCAGCCCGCCACGGAGATCCCGGGGCTCTCGCTCCATCGGCGCCATGAACAGAGCCCGCCGATGACCGCCATGTATGAGCCGCGCATCTGCGTGATTGCCCAGGGCGCCAAGCGGATCATCCTCGGCGACGACACCTATATCTACGATGCGCATCGTTATCTCATCACCTCCGTGCATCTGCCCACGGTGGTGCAGGTCATCGAGGCCAGCCGGGACAGGCCCTATCTGGGGCTGGCGCTCAAACTCGATCAGCGGGAGTTGTCGCAGTTGATGGTGGACAGCCACCTGCCGCCGCCGCGGCCGCAGCAGCCGAACCGCGGCATGGCCACCGGCGAGGCGACCGAGCTGCTGCTCGCCGCCTTTCAGCGGTTGATCGACCTGCTCGACGAACCGGAGGATATCCCGATTCTGGCTCCCCTCATCCAGCGGGAGATTTTCTATCGCCTGCTCGTCGGCGACCAGGGGGCGCGCCTGCGGCAGATCGCCTCGGTGGGCAGCCGGAGCCACCAAATCGCCAGGGCCATCGACTGGCTGAAAAACAATTACGCGCAGCCGCTGCGCATCGACGATCTGGCCAGGCAGGTCAACATGAGCGTATCCACCTTTCACCATCATTTCCGCGCCCTGACGGCGATGAGTCCGTTGCAGTATCAGAAATGGCTGCGTCTCAACGAAGCGCGCCGGTTGATGCTCGCCGAACCGTTGGACGCCACCACCGCCGCCTTTCAGGTCGGCTACGAGAGCACCTCGCAATTCAGCCGCGAATACAGCCGCCTGTTCGGAGCGCCGCCGCTGCGGGACATCAACAGCCTGCGCCAAAGCGCCGTGGCCGTGTAGAAGGAGCCGGCAACAATGCCAGGGAAGATGCGGTGCGGAAATGCATCGCATGCCGTGTTTGTCTGTATGGTTGGTAAAGCGAATGGACAACGGCCGTCCAGCCTCCTGCCATGGCTGAGCAGCCGTTGGAGTGCTGGTGCCGGAACGAGGTGCACCCCCCTACGGTTCAGGGCCTCGTGCGGTTTCCCTCGGCCTGGCACGGATCGCCGGTTTGTGTTTCGAATACGGGTTGAGCGTCGAAGGAGGGGCGAGATGCCGCTTCGTCAACTCTGTCCCACGGTGAACTTCGTCCAGTTCTTTTTAATCCATGCGATCGTGTCCCCTTGAGTGTCGATTTCCTCGGGAAGCCTATCGTGCAGCAATTTTTCTATTTTATTGCCAAAACTATCCACCCCGTAGGCTAGGTGGTCGGTCAGGCAATTTATGATGTAGAGCACTTCCTGCCCTTCCTTTCTGTTGAACGCGGTCGCGTCCGGAATTCCAGAAATTCTCGGGTCGTCTTTTTCGTACAAAGTCCAATTGTAGGTATAGACCAGATTGGATTTATTAAACGATTCCATGATAGCACCTCACGAAACGAGAAATACGGCAGAAAATTAGCGATACCTAACAAGACAATTAAGCACCAAATGGACATTGTCCACCCGCACCCTTCATTCTTCCCGTTCCACATATTCGGTGACTTCCATGACTGTTGGAGAGCGCCCGGAATCCCGGATGTATCGCAGGATGTTCGAGAGGGTCGGGAAAACGAGGGAACCCAGGTTCAACGTCCGCTGTCAGAAACTCGGGCAGGCCGGTGAGAGCCTCCCTTGACGTGGGGATGCAGGGATGAACCGGCCGAAGAAGAGCGTAAGCGCCAGGAAGAAGAATGTTCCCCGCGAACGCGGAGATGACGCGATTATAAAAAACCCAGAAAATCGTCTTGATTCACTGGGTTAATGGATGCCAGCAAACTTTGCTGGATTATGATTTGGTACCCGGAACGAGAATCGAACTCGTACAGCCAAAGGCCGAGGGATTTTAAGTCCCTTGCGTCTACCAGTTCCGCCATCCGGGCAGAATGGCGCTTTTATACACGCCTCCCCATTCTTTGTCAAATTGCATTTGGTTAAAGCCGCTGGAGTTACGGCAGGTTACTGTGGTTTTTCCCCAACAGGTGCGTTCAGGGGCGGCAATTTGTCCCCGGCGCTGCCGGCCGCATCCTCGCACTCGCCGGGAGAGGGCACCGGTTACTGGCAATGCTGCCGCCGTTTTTGCCGTTCAGATCGCCCGAACGATGGCCAGCATCTCGCGCACGGCATTTTCCAGACCCACCAGAACCGCCCGGCTGATCACCGCATGGCCGATGCTCAACTCGTCGATGAAGGGCAGGGCGGCGATGGCATGGACGTTGCGGTAGTCGAGGCCGTGGCCGGCATTCACCCGCAGCCCGGATTCATAGGCCAGTTCCGCCGTCTGTTCGATCAGGTTGAATTCCCGCTCCTGGTCTTCCATGGTCCGCGCCTCGCAGTAGCGGCCGGTGTGCAGCTCGACATAGGTGGCGCCGGCATCGAGCGCCGCCTGCACCTGGGCCGCGTCCGGGTCGATGAAAAGCGAGACCGGAATCCCCGCCTTGCGCATCTTGGCGATGGTCTTGCCCACCTTCTTGGCATTGGCCAGCACATCGAGCCCGCCCTCGGTGGTCAGCTCTTTGCGTTTTTCCGGCACCAGGGTGATCATGTCCGGCAGCACCTCCAGGGCGATGTCGACGATCTCCGGCACGTTGGCCATCTCCAGGTTGAGCCGGGTCTTGATTGTCTGCCGCAGCAGCCGCACGTCCCGGTCCTGGATATGGCGCCGGTCCTCGCGGAGATGGACGACGATGCCGTCGGCTCCGGCCAGTTCGCAGAGCGAGGCGGCCAGCACCGGGTCCGGTTCGCCGCCGCCGCGCGCCTGGCGGACGGTGGCCACATGGTCGACATTGATGGCGAGATAGGGCATGGTGGCACTCCTTGGTTGCTGTAGTTGCTGAAACAGGAATTTTTCCTCATCCCACATGCGCAGGGCCTCGGCCTCCGAGCGTTCGTGGTCATAGCCGGCGAGGTGGAGCAGGCCGTGGATGATCAGCTCGGTGAGCCGGTGGTGCAGGCTCTTGTTGTCCGCGGCCGCCTCGCGCCGGGCAGTGTCGACCGAGACGAGCACGTCGCCCAGTTCGTTGTCCGGCACGGCAAAGCCGTCGCCGGCCGTGGCTGGGAAGGAGAGAACATTGGTCGGACCCTGCTTCTTGCGGTACTGCTCGTTGTAGGCCGCCATCTCCGCATCGCCGAGGAAGACCACGCTGACCGCGGCCCGCTCCAGGTCGAGCAGATGGAGGAGGGTGTCGCAACGCTGCTGGAGGAGCCTGCGGTTGAGCGGACGGGAGTCGATCTCCGGGGAGTAGGTGCAGTGAACCGGCATCTCAGACCTCGCCCGCGTCCGTCGTGCGTTTGCGCCGGGTCGCGTCCTGCTGCTCGTAGGCGTGGATGATCTCCTGAACCAGGGGATGGCGGACCACGTCGGCCTTGGAAAAATGGCGGAAGGCGATGCCCTTGATGCCGGTGAGGATTTTTTCGGCCTGGATCAGGCCGGATTTCTGCGTGCCCGGCAGGTCGATCTGGGTGACGTCGCCGGTGATCACCGCGCGGGAGTCGAAGCCGATGCGGGTGAGGAACATCTTCATCTGCTCGCGGGTGGTGTTCTGGGCCTCGTCGAGGATGATGAAAGCGTTGTTCAGGGTGCGGCCGCGCATGAAAGCCAGCGGCGCCACCTCAATGACGCCGCGCTCGGTCAGTTCCAGGGTCCGCTCCTGGCCCATCATGTCGTTGATGGCGTCGGTGAGCGGCCGCAGATACGGATCGACCTTCTGGGCCATGTCGCCGGGCAGGAAACCGAGCTTCTCGCCGGCCTCCACCGCCGGGCGGGTGAGGATGATCTTGGCCACCTGCTCCCGCGCCAGTGCCGACACCGCCATGGCCACGGCCAGGTAGGTCTTGCCGGTGCCGGCCGGACCGATGCCGAAGACGATGTCGTTTTCCCTGATCGCCTCGATGTAGAGCTTCTGGTTGACCGATTTGGGCGAGATCACCCGCTTGCGCGAGGTGATGCAGACCTTGTCGAGAAAGATCTCCTCCAGCCGCGCCTGGGGTGAGGATTCCAGGATTTTCACGCCGAAGGCGATGTCCTGGCTGAATACCGGATAGCCTTTGAGCAGCAGGCCGTACATCTGCTGCAGGGTGGAAGCCGCCAGTTCGACGGCGTGCACCCGGCCGCTGATCCGCAGGCCGTTGCCGCGGGCGTTGATCGTCACTCCCGTGGCCTGTTCGATGGTCAGCAGGTTGCGGTTCAACTCGCCGAACAACTGCTGGGCGATCCGGTTGTCGGCGAAATCGAGTTCCCGCGAGGTCTCGGCGTTGAGGGCGGCGGCGGACTTCACCTTCACCTTACTTGGCTCCACCGGCGGCGAGCGCCTCGGTGACCATCTTCTGGAGGTTCTGGAGAGAGCGGTCCTTCACCGGCCGGCTGTTGATGAACATCGACGGCGTGGCGTTGACATCGGCGGCCACGGCATCGTTCCTGTCCTTGGCCAACTGGGCCTCAACCTCGGGGCTGGCCAGATCGGCGCGGAACTTGTTCATGTCGAGGCCGATGCGCACGGCGGTTTCGTCGACGGTGTTCGGCGTCCAGTTGGCGGTCTGGAAGAGGGCGTCGTGCATCTCCCAGAATTTACCCTGTTTTTGCGCAGCGATCGCGGCCAGGGCGGCCGGTTCCGCATTCGGATGCATGGGCAGAGGTAGGTGCTTGAAGACGATGCGCAGCTTGTCCTGGTTCTGGGCCAGCAGTTCGGCCAGCACCGGTTCGAGTTTGCCGCACCAGGGGCATTCGAAGTCGGAGAACAGCACCAGGGTGACCGGCGCGTCCGCCTTGCCCCGCACCGGCGCGCCGATGATGTCGATCTTCTGGTTGAAGCTGACATCGATGGCGCTGTAGGTATTGGCTTTACCGTTCACCAGATAGAGCATCTCGCCCCGGGCGGCGATATCGATGGCGGTGACGCCGGGGTCGACCGGCAGTGCGCCCAGTTGCCTGCCGTCGGGCGAGAAAATGTAGACTTTCGCATCGGCGGCCAGGATGAACACCTTCTTGTTGTCCAGGGATTGGGCGATGTCGACCGGCTTGGCCGGGATGGGCCAGGAAGCCTGGACCGACCAGTTGAGGTCGCCGGCGGTGTTGTTTTTCTTGGGTTCCTGGGCGTGGACGGTCAGCGGCAGCAGCAGGGCGGCGCAAAGGGCGATTTTTTTCAGCATGGAGTCAGTCTGTCCTTGGTATGAGTGGCATGGGTTGACGGCGAGCCCGGATCGGGGCCGTTTGCATGAACCTCCTGATGTGGCGCGCAGAGCGGCTGCCCTCCAGGAAAAACGTTCCCACTATAATGGCAGCGTTGCGAATGCGCAAGCGGCAAGAAGGACGGGATTTTTTCCGGGAAGAGCAATGCATTTCCTGCCGCTCTCTCGACTTGGTCTCAGAAAGGCACCGGGAGCACCTGGTGGTGCCGGCCGAACGGAGGGGACTGCCGATTTCAATGTGATCTCGTTGAAAACAGGATGTTTGTTGAAACACTACATGTGGCATAAATTGCTCTTGATGCGCTCTATATGTTGTGATAATGTGCCGGTCGACAGAACGACGGGCCCCGGTGCCCCATGTGCGCATCCTGGCTGGGAAGGCTTGTGGCGCAGGGATCGGCGGGGGATACGACACGGTCCGAAGTCCAGTCGAGTCGAAGAGACAACAAGAAGAATTCAGAGGAAGAGGCCACCATGACCAGAAGCATACCCCGGCAGCAACTGACCGAGACGGCGGAAACCGTGCTTGAACGGCGCTACTATCTGAAGGATGCGGCGGGCAGGCCGTTGGAAAACTGGGAAACCCTCTGCCGTCGGGTGGCGGACGCGGTGGCCCTGGTGGACGGCGATCAGCCCGATTACGAGGGGCTGGCCGATCGCTTCTTCACCATGATCTACACCCTCGATTTCCTTCCCAACTCGCCCTGCCTGATGAACGCCGGCACCGATCTCGGCCAGTTGTCGGCCTGTTTCGTCCTGCCGGTGGACGACTCGATGGACGGCATCTTCACCTCCATCCGCAACGGCGCCCTGGTGCACAAGACCGGCGGCGGCACCGGCTATTCCTTCTCCCGCCTGCGGCCCAAGAATTCGGCGGTCCGCTCCACCCAGGGCGTGGCCTCCGGGCCCCTGAGCTTCGCCGCCGTGTTCGACGCCGCCACCGAGACCATCAAGCAGGGCGGCAAGCGGCGCGGCGCCAACATGGGCGTGCTCCGGGTCGATCACCCCGATATCCTGGAATTCATCGTCGCCAAGCAGGACCAGAGCCGCTACACCAACTTCAATTTCAGCGTCGCCATCACCGACCTGTTCATGAACGCGGTCAAGGACGATCTCGAATACGACCTGATCGACCCCTCCAACGGCCGCGTCATCGACACCCTGCGCGCCCGCGACGTCTTCGACCGGATCGTCGACCTGGCCTGGCACAACGGCGAGCCCGGCGTGCTCTTCATCGATGCCGCCAACCGCGACAACGCCACGCCGCAACTGGGCAAATTCGAGGCCACCAACCCCTGCGGCGAGCAGTGGCTCCTGCCGTACGAGTCGTGCAACCTGGGTTCGATCAACCTGGCCCAGTATGTCCGGGAAGGCAAGATCGACTGGGAACGCCTCGGCGCCACGGCCCGGCTGGCGGTCCGCTTTCTCGACAACGTCATCGACTGCAACCGCTTCCCCATCCCTGAAATCGCCGAAATGACACAGAAAACCCGCAAAGTCGGCCTGGGCATCATGGGGCTGCACGACATGCTCATCCAACTGGAGCTGCCCTACGCCAGCGAGGAGGGACGCCAGGCCGCGGCCGAGGTCATGGCCTTCATCCGCACCGAGGCCGAGGCCGCCTCCATCGAGCTGGCGGAGCTGAAAGGCCCGTTTCCGGCCTACGATCCGGAGATCAACACCTATCCGGCCCGCCGCAACGCCGCCCTGACCTCGATCCAGCCCACCGGCACGGTGTCGATGATTGCCGACTGCGCCTCGGGCTGCGAGCCCTATTTCTCCATCGTCATGATCAAAAACGTCATGGACGGCGACCGGCTGCTCATGGCCAACAAGCTGTTCGAGCGGGTGGCCCGGGCCGAGGGCTTTTATTCCGCCGAACTCATGGAAAAGGTGGCCACCAGCGGCACGGTCATCGGCCATGCCGAGATCCCGGTCAAGTGGCAGGAAATCTTCCGCACCGCCCAGGACATCAGCCCGGAACAGCACATCCGCATGCAGGGCATTCTCCAGAAAAACGGGGTCGACTCCTCGATCTCCAAGACCATCAACCTGCCTGCCTCGGCCACCCAGGACGATGTCCGCACCTCCTACATGCTCGGTTTCGAGCTGGGCTGCAAGGGCTTGACCGTCTACCGCGACGGCTCCCGCGACCACCAGGTGCTCAACACCGTGGCCGCCAGCCCGGACCTGACCGCCATGGTCTCCGGCGAGGGGCTGGTGCGCAAGGCCACCCTGCCCGATGTGCTCAGCGCCAAACGCTACCGGCTCAAGGACATCAACCAGGAAACCATCTATCTGATCGTCTGTTTCGACGAGGACGAAAAACCGATGGAGGTCTTTGCCAAGTTCCCCTTCGACAACCGGGTGGACCTGAAGGACAAGTCAACCATGTGGACCACCACCTGCCGCCTGGTGTCGCTGGCCCTGCGCTACCAGATTCCCATGGACGAGATCATCAAGCAGTTGGACCGCTCCTCCGGCCACATGCTCGATCTGCCCGCCCAGTTGGGCAAGCTGCTGAAATCGTTCATGGCCGGCACCCAACACGGGTTCGCCTCGATCTGCCCCGAATGCCAGGGCAGGCTGGTGTTCGAAGAAGGGTGCGAGGTGTGCCGGGATTGCGGCTATTCGAAGTGCTCGTGACCCATCAATCAGCTTGATGTTATTTCCCATGCTATCGGGGGGATTTCCTCTGCAACACCCACCGGCTTTTTTCCCTGCGGGGCGTTCTTTTTTCGCTTAACAAAAAAACAGAACGCCCCGTTTGATCTGTGCCCCACGCTCAACAAAGGACGGCCCCTACCGCTGAGGCAGGCGACAAGGGATTCTTTATCCTTCGAATTTTTCAAGTCATTATACAAGGTTGATGTCGTTTTGGCAGGCGCGGCCAGGAGAAGTCCTGTCATGGTAAGGGATTTTTTGTTGTTGCTCCTGTCGAAAATACTTGAATTTCCATGAATCCATGCGAAAATTCTCTTCCTTCCTATTTTGCTGCGCATCCCTGGACCAGGGGCATGATGGTGATGATCGCCATGAAAAAAAAAGCAAGAAAATTACCCTGAATTTTCGGCAGGTTCGGAACAGGGGCCAGGGGATGGAAAGTGGTTTGTGTTGCAATGGATCGAATTTCTGTTATTTTCCCTTATCTTGATAGCGAAAGCCATTATCTGACTTCAACTTGAGAGAGGGATTATGCGGACCACCAAGCTCGTATTCCTCGTGATAGTCGGCTTGGCGATGATCGAGTTTTCCATTGGACGACCACGTTTCGCTGTGGCGGCAACCACGGCACCCAAGACATCGCACGCCTCCCCCAGAATCGCTGCCCCCGCAGCCAAACCCGCCAAAAAGCCCCAGGCAATTGTTCGGAAGAAGGCCAAGGCCTCCTCGGCCATGAAAGGCATGGCCGTCGTCTATTCCGACAAGCTTAATGGCCGCAAGACCGCCAGCGGCCAGCGGTTCAGCCAGAAACATCTGACGGCGGCGCATCGGACCCTGCCGCTCGGCACGAAAGTCCTCGTGACCAACGTCCGGAACAGGAAGTCGGTCGAGGTGCTGATTAACGATCGGGGACCCTGGACCGCTGGTCGGATCATCGACCTGTCGGCCGCCGCGGCCGAGCGGGTTGGACTGGGAAAGACCGGAAAAATTCTCGTGCAGTTGGAAATCGTCTCGCAATCAGCGGTGAACAAGTCGTAGACGGACGGCACCCCCTCGCCGGGTGCCGTTTTTTCTTTCTTCTTTCTCCCTGTCGCCCACCTGTGCCATGCCAAGGGGATTCCCATGCGCTCATGCTTCCCGTTCCATCCGTTCCGTCTGATGTCCCTCTGTGCCGTCGCCGCTTGCCTTGCCGGTTGTGCCGCCGCACCGCCAGCCGGGCAGTGGCTCATCGAGCCGGGGGTGGAGCAGCTTTTCGAATCCGGCAGGGTGCTCCCGGACCACGCCTACTACTACCTCGGTTCCTCCACGGCACCGGATTCCATCATCGCCATTCATCGCCGCTTTACCCTCCGTACCAGGGTCTGGGCCGAAGTGGACCTGACCGAGGCCAAGTTGAACGGCTGGTTGCAGTGGTATCGGACCGAACACTATCCTCCCGGCTGCGAATATCGGGGCGGGGTCATTCTCATGCCCGACGGGCAACAGGCCGGTTTCTGGTATTCCCAGAACATCATCAACATCGTTTACATGCCGGAACCCGGCATCCTCGAAGTCTACCAACCCCATTCGGTCGCCGGCGGGACCTGCGGAAAGGAAAACGACTCCATGTTTTTTGGCGGGATGGAATGATGGCGGCGCCGGATCGTGCGCCGAATTGTCGGACGAACGACTGAGGAGCGCCGGCTGAAGCGGGCACGCCCGTGGGAACGGCGTCAGAACAGGCGGTCGAAGAATTCGAGATTGCCGAAGAAATAGCCGGCCAGCACGCAGACCACCACCCATCCGGTTCCCCCCAGGACGCTGTAGGGGAAAAACACCCGCAGCCGCATTTCGGCCATGCCGGCCACAAAGGGAACATAGGTGCGGAGAAAGGGGATGAACCGGCACAAGGTGACCGCCTTGGTTCCGTACTTTTCGAAAAAGTCGTGCGCCCTGTTCAGGTTCTCCTGATTGAAGAAACGTCCATGCCTGCCGGCAAAGGCCTTGTGGCCGAACCAGATGCCCATCAACCGGTTGAAATTGTCGCCCAGGACGGCGGCGATGGGAAAGAGGACCAACACGATTTTCAGGTCCATGGCATCGCTGGCGCAGAGGGTGCCGATGGCGAACAGCATCGAATCGCCGGGCAGGAAAGGGGCGACCACCAGGCCGACCTCACAGAAGATGATCAGGGCGATGAGCCCGTAGATCAACATGCCGTGGTTGTTCACGAGCACGGTGAGGTGCTGGTTGATGTTGATGGTCAATGCAATGATGTGATGGATGATATCCATGGGGGTGCCAAAAGCGACATGGGGATTGATCAGTCCTTCTCCAGGAGGCGCGCAGGAACCTCGCGGCTTGCCGCGCGTGGGCAGCGGTCGTTGCCGATGTCGACCGGGCATAGGGCGCATTCGCGGCCACAATCGGCGCATTCCGGAAAACGATCCACGTGGGGAACAAAAACGTGGACGATATTCGCCGATCCAGGGAAGAGCAATAAAAAAATGATGCCATGGTGAGAAACGGCCCGTTCTTCGGCGATGTCACCGCTGCAGGGCGCGCCCATCCAGGGCGCGGAGAGAGGCCGGGGCATCCCCACCGGGGTGTGCGGGCTTTGCCCCGGTGTGGGCGGGGCTGCCATCGTTTTTCGCAACGAGCGGCTGGGAGAGCTCCGGGATGGCCGTTTACCCGCGAAAAATGTTGTGTGGGTCGGTTGACAAGTGGCAGCCCTGCGTTATGCTATGCCCCGGATTCATCCACAGGGAATGATTGCGCTCCGCCGACCCGATTGTCCGTGCCCATGCCCATGTATCCGCTTTCCGCCATCAATGCCGCCCGACGCGGCCAGTGCTTCCCCCTGCTTCGCCGCGGCAACCGGCCGCCTCCCCCGTCTGTCCCGACCCTCTGATCCCGAGCGCCTTTGCGCGCTGTTTTTTCGTTTTTTTCAGGAGATCACCATGATCCATGTCGACCATCTGACCCGAACCTATGGACCGCATACGGCGGTCGACGACGTCTCGTTTGCCATCGGTGCCGGCGAGATCGTCGGCCTGCTCGGCCACAACGGCGCCGGCAAGACCACGATCATGAAAATGCTGACCGGCTTTCTGGAGCCCACCGGCGGCACCATCCGGATCAATGGCCTGGATATGGCCGTCGACCGGCGCGCCATCCAGGCCCTCATCGGTTATCTGCCGGAGAACTGCCCGGTCTATCCGGAGATGACCGTGGCCGGCTATCTCGAATACCAGGCGACCTTGCACGGGGTCGGCGCCGACCGCATGGGACCGCTGCTCCGCGACACCCTGCTCCGCACCGCGCTCACCGACAAGGCCGGCCAGCGGATCGCCACCCTGTCGCGGGGATACCGCCAGCGGGTCGGCGTGGCCCAGGCCATCCTCCACCGGCCGAAAATCCTCATCCTCGACGAGCCCACCAACGGCCTCGATCCCACCCAAATCCAGCACATGCGCGGCCTGCTCCGCGATCTGGCCCGGGAGTCGACCCTGCTGATCTCCACCCACATCCTCCAGGAGGTGCAGGCGGTCTGCGACCGGGTGATCATCGTGCAGCGCGGCCGCAAGGTCCTCGATGCCCGTCTGGCCGACCTGAGCGCCGGCCAGCGGCTGCTGGTGACCACCGATACCGGGGCCGATGAACTGCTCGCCGCAATGGACGGGGTCGCCACGGTGGAAACGCTGTCCGTCGAAGGCGGCCGGAGTTGCTATGCCCTCTCCGGCGAAGTGTCCGCCCGCGAACTGGCGGCTGCCGTGGCCGCCACGGTGGTCGGCCAGGGCCGGCCGCTGTACGGGCTTGCGCCGGAGGCGCGCAACCTGGAAAAAATATTCAGTGAAATCAACATGACTGGAGGAAGGGAACAATGAGCACCCTGCGCACGGTCGCCCGCCGGGAGTTGGCGGTCTTTTTCGCCACGCCCGCGGCCTTCATCTTCTTCGGCGCCTTTCTCGCCGCCACCCTGTTCATCTTCTTCTGGGTGGAGACCTTTTTCAGCCGCAACATCGCCGATGTGCGGCCGATGTTCGAATGGATGCCGCTGCTCCTCATCTTCCTCTCGGCGGCCGTCACCATGCGGGTCTGGTCCGAGGAGCACCGGGCCGGTACCCTGGAGCCGCTCCTGACCGCGCCGGTGAGTCTGCCGGTGCTGGTCGGCGGCAAGTTCGCCGCCTGTCTCGCCCTGGTGGCCATCGGCCTGCTCCTGACCCTGCCCCTGCCCATCACCGTGTCCCTGCTGGGCCGGCTCGACTGGGGGCCGGTCTTCGGCGGCTATCTCGCCAGCCTGTGCCTGGCCGGCGCCTACCTCGCCATCGGCCTCTTTGTCAGCGCCCAGTTCAACAGCCAGATCGTCAGCCTGATCGTCTCCACCCTGGCCTGCACCGTGCTCTACCTTGTGGGCTCCAGCACGCTGACCGCCTTTTTCGGCAACCAGGCCGGGGAAATGCTCAAACTGCTCGGCGCCGGCTCCCGTTTCGCCGCCATCACGCGCGGAGTGATCGATCTGCGCGATCTGGTCTATTGCCTGAGCCTGACCGGCATCTTCCTGGCCCTCAACGTCTACACCCTGGAGCGGCAGCGCTGGGCCGGCAACCCGGCCAACAGCGCGCACCGCCGCTGGCTGGCGCTGACCGTGCTGCTGGTCGCCAACTTTTTCCTGCTCAACCTGTGGCTGGCGCCGCTGGGCATGCTGCGCGCCGACCTGACCGAAGGCCGCATCTACTCGATTTCGCCGGCCACCCGTTCCTATCTGGGGCGGTTGCAGGAACCGCTGCTTATTCGCGGCTACTTCTCCGCCCAGACCCATCCGCTTCTCGCCCCCTTGCAGCCGCAACTGCGCGACCTGCTGCGCGAGTACGAGGTGGCCGGCAACGGCCGGATCAAGGTCGAGTTCGTCGATCCCCAGGAAAAGCCGGAGCTGGAGCAGGAGGCCGGCGAGAAATACGGCATCCGGCCCGTGCCCTTCCAGACCGCCTCCCGCTACCAGACTGCGGTCACCAATTCCTACTTTGATATCCTGATCAAGTACGGCGACGAGTTCGTCACCCTCGGCTTCCAGGATCTGATCGAGGTCAAGAGTGAGGGCGACACCAAGCTGGAGGTCGAACTCCGCAATCCCGAACATGACATCACCAGGGCGATCAAGAAGGTGCTGTACAGCTACCAGGGAGGCGGCAACCTGTTCGCCGCGATCGGCGCGCCGGTGACCTTCCACGGCTACATCTCGCCCGAGGCCAGGCTGCCGCAGCCGCTGATCGAATTAAAAAAGTCGCTGGAAACGGTGTTGGCCGATTTCAGGCAACAGGCCGGCGACGCATTCACCGTCGATTTTGCCGACCCCGAGGCCGATGGCGGCCAGGTGGCGCAGCGCCTAGGCAAGGAGTTCGGCATGCGGCCGATGATGGCCGGCCTGCTGTCGCCCGAGACCTTCTGGTTCTACATGACCCTGGAAAGCGGCGGCCAGCAGGTGCAGGTGGCCCTGCCCGCGGCCCTCGACAAGGCGGCGCTGAAAACAGCCATCGAGGCGGGGCTGAAGCGTTTCTCCAAAGGCATGCTCAAGACCGTGGCCCTGTACACGCCGCCCGTGAGTCCGGCCATGGCCCAGTTCGGCATGCCCGACCAGAGCAATACCTTCCAGCTCCTGCAGCGCTTCGCTGAAGAGGAACACCGGGTCAAGCCCGTCGACCTGAGCACCGGCCAGGTGGACCCGGAGGCGGACATCCTGGTGGTGGTCGCGCCCGAGCGGCTCCATGAGGAACAGGTGTTTGCCATCGACCAGTTCCTCATGCAGGGCGGCACCGTGGTCCTAGCCACCGCGCCCTTCGACGTCAGCCTCCAGGGACGGATCAGCGCCGAGGAGAAAAAAAGCGGCTTGGACGACTGGCTGGCCGGCTACGGCATCAAGCTGGAGCCGACCCTGGTGCTCGATCCCCAGAACGCCGCCTTTCCGGTGCCGGTGGAACGCCAAGCCGGCGGCTTTGCCATCCGCGAGACCCACCTGATCAACTATCCCTATTTCGTCGACATCAGGAGCGACGGCATGAACCGGGGCAGCGGCCTGCTCACCGGCATCGACCAGCTGTCCATGACCTGGGCCTCGCCGATCGCGGTGGATGGCGAGAAAAACAAGGACCGCCAGGTGGTGCGGCTGCTGGAGAGTTCACCGGGAGCCTGGCTGTCCGATTCCATCGATATCCAGCCCGATTTCGACCGCTATGGCCAGGCCGGATTCGCCCAGGGCGAGCCCGCCGGCCGGCAGTTGCTGGCCGTGCTGGTGGAAGGCGCCTTCGACTCATGGTTCAAGGGCAAGACCTCGCCCCTGATCGAGGAAGCCCGCAAGCAGCAGGCCGAAAAGGAGAAACAGCAACAGCAGAAAACCCTGGCCGATCCCAGGGAAAACAAGGCGCCCGCGGCCGAGCCGCCCCAGCCCGAGGTGATCGGCCGGGTGCTGGAGCGGTCACCGGATTCGGCCCGGATCATTCTGCTGGCCTCCAACACCTTCCTGACCGATACCAGTCTCGATCTGGCCTCCGGTGCCGGCGGCAGCCGCTATCTCAACCCGCTTCAACTGGTGGCCAACTGCATCGACTGGTCGCTGGAGGATCGCGATCTGCTTTCCATCCGCGGACGCGGCCATTTCGCCCGCACCCTGCTGCCCATGGACAAGGACGAGCGCATGCTCTGGGAATATCTCAACTATGGCCTGGCGGCTGTCGGCCTGCTGGCCGTCTGGGGGGTGCACCGGGCGATCCGGGCCGGGTTGCGGCGGCGTGAACAGATGCTGATTGCCGGGAGGATATGACCATGAAACGACTGATCCTGGGATGTGCGATCCTGTTGCTGGTCCAGCTTGGGCTGCTGGTGGCCACCCATGTCCTCAACCGCACCGGGCCGGCGCAACCCGGCAAAGGCCCGCTGCTGGCCTTCATGGCGGCCGACGTCAACGAGGTGCTGCTCGAAGACGGCGAGGGGCACCATCTGGCCCTGAAAAAGGACAAGGAGCGGTGGTTGCTGCCCGAGGCCGGATCGTTTCCGGCGGATGCGGCCAAGGTGCAGGGGCTGATCGATCAACTGGCCGGATTGCAGCGCGGTTGGCCCGAGGCCACCACGGCCGAGGCGGCCACCCGCTTCAAGGTGGCGCCGGATCGGTATGTCCGCAAGCTGAACCTGCTCAAGGACGGCACCGCGCAGGCCATCGTCTACTTCGGCACCTCGCCCGGCCTGCGCAAAATCTATCTCCGGGCCGACAACGACCCCGAAATCCAGACCCTGGTCCTGTCCCAGCATGAGTTGGAGGTGACGACCGACAACTGGATCGATACCCGCATCCTTCACCTCAAGCCCGAACAGATCAAGCGGGTCGAACTGCCCGGTCTGCGCCTGGAAAAGACGGCCGACGGCCTGCAACCGGCCGATCTCAAGCCCGAGGAGGAGGTGGTGAAGGACCGGCGCGATGCCCTGGTCAACCGGCTGGCCGGCCTGACCATCGCCGGCATCCTCGGTACGGAAACCAAGCCGGAATACGGCCTTGATAAACCGGCCCTGCGCTATACCGTGGAACTCGACGGCGGCACGACCATCGACTACACCTTCGGCCAGCCGCCGCAGCCGGCTCAACCGGCCGGGCAGGACGCGGCGCCGCCCCTGCCGGCCGAGCAGTCGTATGTGCTTAAGGTTGCCAATCAGGAGCAACTGCTCCGGGTGGACGGCTGGCAGGTGGCTGAGCTGAAAAACGCCACCCACGCCTCTCTGGTGCGGGCCAAGACGCCGGCACCGGCGGCACCGACACCCCCGGTCCAGCCAGTCGAGCCGGCGAAATAGGCGTATTTTTTCTCGCTCCGTGTTTGCCGGATGAAGACGGGAGGCGGCTGGCCGGGCGCGCGGCCGTCTCGTCCGTCCGGTCGGTGTCTGGTGTCACTCCATAGTCTGCGGCGGCTCCGGCGGCCGGGTGCGGGGCAGGGCGGTCAACTGCGGCGGCGATTCCCGGCGGGGTTCGGGCTCGTTGTGGATGATGTCCAGCTGTCTGTTGTAGACGGATGTTTCTATTTCAAACAGCCCCAGGACGGTGTGGAAGAGGTTGTCGTGGGAAAAGCGGTGGCCCGCCTTTTCCCGGAGCGCCTGCCTGTCGACGGTGAACCGGCTGCCGAACCAGAGGACTGCGGCTATGTGCTTCTGGTTGTCCGGGGCCATGGCATAGGGCAGGCCGTGCAGGTAGATGCCGTATTCACCCAGAGATTCGCCATGATCGCTGAGATAGACCATGGCGGTCTGGAAGCGCTGGTCGTTTTTTTTCAACAGGCCGATCACCTCGGCCAGGAATGAATCGGTGGCGAGGATGGCATTGTCGTAGGCATTGCCGATTTCCTCGTTGGTGCATTCATTGAGCTGATTGGTCCTGCAGACCGGGGTAAATCGCTCAAACGGCGGCCGGTATCGCTTGAAGTAGGCCGGCCCGTGGTTCCCCATCTGGTGGAGGACGATCAGAATATCGCCCTGCTGCCGGGAATCGATATATTCCTGCAGGCCGGCCAGCATGCCCTCATCCCTGCATTCCTCGTCGCACACCGGATTGTTGTCCGGATGTCTGTAGTCCTGATAGGGGACGCGGACAGCCACGCCCTTCGAGTCCGAATTGTTGTCCCGCCACAGGACATGCACCCCGGCATGGCTGAGTACATCCAGCAGATTTTCCGTATTTTCCCCTTTCCGTTCGCTGTACTGGTCGCGGGGATACACGGAAAACATGCGCGGTACCGAATAGGCGGTCGCGGTGCCGCTGGAATACATTTGGGACAGGGAGATGACGTTCTCGCGGCTCAGTAGGGGATTGGTCGGCCGGGGATAGCCGTTTAAGGAAAATCTGTCCGCCCGCGCCGCCTCGCCGACAACCAGGATGACCAGCTCCCGGTCGGTATCGGTGGCCGGGATGTGGGCATCCGTGCCCAGGGGGCGGGGCGCGGTTTTTACGGCGACAAAGTTTTTATCCACCAGGTATTTGCCGAACGAATAGAGGGTGAAAGCCGGGTTGGCGTAATAGCGCAGCGGCTTGTGCTCCCGGAAAAACGAGGCGTAGAACTTGCTGAACAGCAGAATGAGGCCGAGAGCGACGGCAAGGCAGCAGCAGAGACAGATCGCCTTGCTCAGGAGCTGCCTGCGCCAGGTGAGGGGCTTGATGGCAACCATGGCCACCAGCGCGGCGGGCAGCACGCCCAGGACGGCGACGTACCCCAGCAGGGGGAGGCTGAACAGGTCGGCCGCTTCGTGGTAATTGGTCTGGACGACGTTGCCGATCATGGTGTGATCGATCACCACGTCGTATGTGTTCATGAAATAGGCGGTGAGCGAGGCGAGCGGGAAGAGCGCGATCAGCACCGGCTTGGTCGACCGGGTCCAGCCGAAAATGGTCAGAAGCAGCATGAGCACGGTCCCCAGGCCGACGGTCAGAGATACCAGAAAGCCGACGTTCTGCCAGGTTATCGGATAGACTTCCAGGACGTGCCGGAAAAACGAGGTGTTGTAGATCAGGACCAGGAGCAGGGACGCCCAGAGGTGCAGGTGTGTTTGCGCAATCTTCATACGGAAAACGGGTTGGGTGCGGGATGGAGGTTGGGGTATGTCCTCCTCGTGCCGGAAAGAAGGGGGACAATGGTTTTCGCTTGTCAACCGGCTTCAGGACGACAACCAGCCAAGGGTCATGCCGGTCAGGACCAGGTAGCGCGCGATTTTCGCGCTGCCGGCAATCAGGAGAAAGACCGGCAGGGGCTCGCGCATGATACCCGCGGCAACGGTCAGGGGGTCGCCGATCACCGGCATCCAGGAGAGCAGCAGCGACCATCTGCCGTAGCGCCGGTACCACTGCCGGGCGCGGAGCAGGTGTTGCTCGCGCACCGGAAACCAGGAACGGTGGCGGAAACGTTCGATGCCCCGGCCCAGCCACCAGTTGCACGCCGCGCCGAGGATGTTGCCGCAGCTTGCCACGGTCAGGAGCCCGGCGGCGGGATAGTCGCCGGTGAGGAGCAAGCCGACCAGGACCGCTTCCGACTGCATCGGCAGGATGGTGGCGGCCAGGAATGCGGTCAGAAAGAGGCCGGCCAGGGCGGAAAAGGCGATCATGGTTTCATCGATGTTGTCTGAAATGCCTGGGCTGTCCGGCCCGGTTCCGGGATTTTGTCCATGTCGGCGGCGCGGTGTTCACGGCGTTCAATTTCGCTTGCGCCGGGAGCGCAACGTGCTCCGGTCCGGCAAACAGTTCCGGAAACTTCACCGGCGGGTACAGACCCGCTCCGGCAGTTTCCTGCAACGATCCATACCATGGGATGGATGAAGAAATGATGAAGAAAGAGGGAACGGCCGGAAATTTTCGTCGTTTCTTCAGCCAGCGCGGGTAAGAATAAATAGAGCAAGCGATGATCAATCGGGTGGCGGACAGGACGAGGACAAGATGCGGATACTGATTGTCGACGACGAACCGGAACTGTGCGCCCAGATCGCCTCTTCGCTGCGCAGGCAGCAGTATACCGTGGACACGGCCGGCGATGGCGCCGCGGCCCTGGAGAAAATCTGCGTCGAGCCCTACGATCTGATCGTGCTCGACATCATGCTGCCGGAAAAAGACGGTTTTGCCGTGCTGCGAGAGATGCGCGCCGCAGGGGTGAGCGCGCCGGTTCTGATGCTGACCGCCAAGGGCGAGGTGGCCGACCGGGTCAAGGGGCTCGATCTCGGCGCTGACGACTATCTGCACAAGCCCTTTTCCATGGCGGAGCTGCTAGCCCGGATCCGGGCGCTGCTCCGCCGCAGCCATGAGCAGGCCAGCCCCTGGCTGGTCATCGGCAACATCCGGCTCGACACCAACACCAGGCGCGTCAGCCTCGGCAACCGGCCGGTCCCGCTGACCCCGAAGGAATTCTCGGTACTCGAATTCCTGTTCTACAACCGCAACCGGGCCGTTTCCCGCTTCAACATCGCCGAGCACGTCTGGGGCGATGCCTTCGATCCCTTCACCATGTCGAACAACATCGACGTGCATATCAAGAATCTGCGGAGAAAACTCGACGACCAGTCCGGCCGGATCATCGTCACCGTCCGCGGCGTCGGCTATATGGCCAGAGACGAGCAGCCATGAAAGCCCGCAACCGGATCACCCTCTGGGTCAGCCTGGCCGGCCTGATTTCCACGGTGGTGCTGTCGCTCATCGTCTTTCTGTGGGGACTGGAAACGCCCTACGAGTTCCTCGACCAGGAGCTGGAGATCCGGGCCCGGACTCTGGCCGGCGAGATAGCCAGGGAACAGGTGGCCGGCGGCGTGCGGGACGGCGACACCCTGGATCTTTTCTCCCATCTGTACTGGGCGAAAATCTATGACGCTCGGGGGCAACTGCTGTTCGCATCGCGGTTGGCACGGGAAATCGACCTGCCTGGGAAAACCGGGCCCGAAGGGTATCTCGTTGCCACCGATATCCCGCTCAACCGGTTCTATGCCGACGAAGACGATCAACCCACCGGTTTCTGGAACAGGGTTCTGGTCATGCCGATGGGCGGTTCCACCTGTCAGGTGCATGTGGCCCGGCCGGTGGAGAATCTGGTGGGGGAATCGGTCGAATCGGCAATCATGATTGCCTCGGCGATTCTTGCCTCGGCCCTGCTGCTTATCGTGGTCAGCTATCTGGTGGCGGGGAGAATCCTGCAGCCGGTACGGGAAATCAACCGGCTCACCGCGGAAATTTCGGCCAAGACGCTGGCAACGCGGATTCCGCTTGCCGGCAACCACGACGAAATCGACGAACTCGCCGCCTCCCTCAACAACATGTTCAACCGGCTGCACTCTTCCTTCCGCCGCCAGAAGGAATTTATCGCCAATGCCTCCCATGAATTGAAAACGCCCATCACCCTGCTGCGGTTGTCCATGGAGGAGAGGCTTCAGGACGAGCAGGTACCCGCCGCCGTACAGGAAAAGCTGCTGGCCCAGGAACGGGCCCTGGCCCGTATCAGCCAGTTGGTCAAGAGCCTGCTGGACCTGTCCCGGCTGGAATTGGACGACACCCTTGCCAGGGAGCGATTTTCCCTGAACGAATTGGTCGCATCCGTGGCCGGGGAGTTCGAGGGGCTGATGCACGAGCAGGGGGTGCGATTCACCTGCCGGGCGGCCAGGGAGCGGTTCCTTGTCGCCGACAGGGAAAAGATGCGCCGGCTGCTGATCAACTTGCTCGACAATGCCGTCCGCTACAACCGGCCGGGCGGTGCAGTCAGTTGTTCGCTTGCGACCGGGGGAGCGGGGGAGACCGTGCTGACCGTCGCCAACACCGGCCAGTCCATCGATCCGGCGGAGCAGGCGCGCATCTTCGACCAGTTCTACCGGTGCGAGCAGTCGCGTTCCTCGGCGCACGGCGGCGCGGGCCTCGGTCTGACCATCGTCAAGCGGATCGTCGAACTGCACGGTGGCACCATCTCGGTGGAGAGCGATGCTGACCTGACCCGCTTTCGGGTCGTGCTCCCGCCGGAAATTGCCGCGTGAGGCATTGCTTTTGCGGACCGGATGGAGGGCAGGGAGGAAGGATGCTCAGCGCTTGCCTGATCTGTCCGGCGGTGCTAGAGTCAGCGCGTCTTTTCCGGTTTATCAGTCATTTCCCATGGATGTGAGGGGGTTCGTGTGAAACCGCCGTTACCGTCTTTTTCTGATGTGCGCTTCCGCCTGGGCCGGCGTTTCCGCAAACAGCAGGAGTTTGCCGCCGGGTATGCGCCGCTCTATTCCCGGTTGTTCGGCACGGTGGCGGACTGGCTGGCGGCGGCGCCCGGCGACGATTCGCTGGCGGACTGGCTGGTGCAAACCGGGGCGAGCCGGTCTTCGTTCGATGTGCCGCTGCTTTTGCTGGCCGGGCTGCATCGCGATATTCTCGCGGGCCGGCCCGAACTGGATGATTTGGCTCAGTATTATCCGACCGTGGGTGGCGGGCGACTGATTGAGGAGAATGGGCTTGCCGCCAGTTTCCGCGCGGCCGTCGAGGCGAGGCAAGAGGCGCTGGCCCGGTTCATCGCCACGGCGCAGGTGCAGACCAACGAGACCGCCCGCGGACTCTGCTGGCTGCTGCCGGCGTGCATGACCGGCTGGCCCTCCCTCCATCTGGTGGATCTGGGGGCCAGCGCCGGGCTCAATCTGGTGGCGGACCGACGGCATTTCCGGATAACCGATGCGACCGGCGACCGAACCCCGCTGGAGCTTGGCAGTGGCCGGCCGACGCAGTTCAGCGTGCGCAGCGAGGGAGCGCCCTTGCCATCGGTACGACCGGTCGTGCCTGTCATCCGCTCACGCACGGGCTGCGACCTTGCGCCGCTCGTCCTCCACGCACCGGAAGATGAACAGACCCTGGCCGCCTTCATCTGGGGCGACCAGCCGGAACGGTTGCACTTGCTTAAAGCCGGAATCGCCGCGCTGCATGCGGTCGATCGCAGCGAATCCCCGGTCCACCTTGTTCAGGCCGACCTGCCCGAGGACCTGCCCCGGTTCCTGACCGAACGGCTCAGTTCCTTACCCGATGCGCCCGTCGTGCTCTACAATACCTATCTGACCACTTATCTTGCCGATCGAGGCGCTTCGTTGCGGTCGCTTCTGGCCGCTTGGGCCGCACGCCATTCCCAGCCCGTGCTCTGGCTGCAATGGGAACCCCCATGGCGCGGACCCGAGCCGCCGGAGTTCGGCTGGATCGGCTGGACCGCCGACCTGTGGAGCGGGGGAGAACATCGGCAGTGGCACCTTGCCTGGACCCATCCCCATGGCACCCGCATCAGGTGGCTGCCGGATCTGGCCGCCTGGGCCGCTTGCTGGCAGGGCGAGGCGAGAACGTGCGCTCCTCGGTGATGCGGCATGCTTTTTCGCGAATGTGCCGCTTGAGAAGAGGATGAAAGGGGGATAGATGAGGACAAAAAGCGGTGTGGCTTGACCACACGGCGGCGGTGTGGCGAGGCGAAGCGGTGGGACCACACGGCGTTGGCCAGACTCGCTTGGGCCCGAACAGTGTGCCTCAGCCGTATCCGCCTTGGTCTGAGATGCTCAGCGGAACAAAAGGGGAAAAATTCGTTGATAGCAGGTGCACTTCGTCATTGCGTGGAGCGAAGCGACGAGAAATCTTGTCATTGACAAAGAGAGTTTTTGCTTCACTCGAAACAACCTTATATCAAAGGATTTTGCCTTTATATGACGCAAAAACACCCGCTGCTTATGCCGCGGCAATGGGATTGCACTGACTGGTGGTGCGGCAAGCTTTTCCACGATGCCGCTCAAGAAGAAAATTGGTGGAAAGGGGATGGATGGGAACAAAAAAATCCCCGGTCGGAAAATCCGGCCGGGGATGAACATCTTTCTAATTTCCGAGAAATCAGAATTTGAAACGAACAGAAGCAACCACGTTATGACCGTTGATGCTGTCAGCGAGGTCGGTATCGGCAACACCCAGGTACTCGTAGCCCAGATCGCCGGCGATCTCATCGGTGAAGTTGTAGGTCATACCAACGCCTGCCTTGTAGGCGAAGACGTTGTCGCTGTCGCCACCAATGTCGACGCCGTTCACTTCCATATCCAAGTCATATTTGGCATAGCCGACGCCAACCATGGCATACACGGAGAAGGCATCGTACACCGGCAGTTCATAGTAGCCGTTCAGGAAGACCGTGGTGAGGTCGACATCGCCGCCAACCACGTCAACACCAAACGTCTCCTCATCCAGATCCGCACCCTGCTTGGCCAACTCGACCTCGGCGCGGAACTTGCCCAGGGCCTGATACATGGCGAACTCGCGGCCAAAGGCAATGGCGCCACCGAAACCGGTATCGGTGTCAAAATCCTCACCAGCAATTTTTTGCTCCATCCATGCAGCCCGCACGCCGAGACGCACATACCAGTAATCGGCGAATGCCTTCTCGAGCTCGGTGATACGGCCTTCATGGTTCTGCAGTTGCTTGCCGTGGGCGCTCAACTGCTCGTTCTGCTGTGCCTGCGAAGATTGCAGATCGTCGATCTGCTTCTGGCACGCGTCCGGACAACCGGGGGCCATCTTGCCAGGTCCGCCCGCAAAGGCGACGCCTGCGGTCAGAACAAATGCGGATGCCGCCATGACACTCAGTACTTTTTTCATATCCTGTCTCCTGTTTTGTTGAGCTATGTTTGCATGGGCGTTATTGCCCTAAAAATAAGAAGAAAAAACAACACCAACAATCTTTCTCTTGTTGCTTCCCAATATAACAAAGGAATGTGAGGCTGGCAATACCTTGCATGCAAAATAATACAAAATTTTGAACGCGCGTGAACAGCTTTTTATATAACTATCTGTTTTTAATTAGTTTGTGTGAAGAAAAAAATTTGCACTTTTTTATGGCGTCATGGAGATTTTCTGGTGGCCGGCGCTCTGAAAAGTCCTTTCGGGGGCGCATGACTGTCGGCATTTCAGCGACATCGACTACATATTCCGGGTGTCCCCGCCGGTGGAGATCGAGGACGACCGGAAACGGGGCGATGGCACCCGGAATCGTTGGGCCGCTTGACGAAGGGGACGCGGTCCGCTAAAAACATCCGGCATGGGATGTATCCGCATCCGTTACAGCCATATATATTGAGAGGACGCGTGGGTATCGCAACCGGAATAGAGCGGCTTTGTCGAGCCGGTCATCCCTTCCTTGCCGGCAGGCGGCTGGGACTCCTGGTGAATCAGGCTTCGACCGACCGGCATTTTGTGCATGGCCGCGACGTGCTCCGCGCGGTCTATCCTGATCAACTGACCTGTCTTTTCTCGCCTCAGCACGGGTTTTTCAGCGAAAAGCAGGACAACATGGTCGAATCCGGCCACGGACTCGACGCCGCGACCGGCCTGCCGGTCTATTCGCTCTATGGGGAGACGCGCAAGCCCTTTCCGTCGATGTTCGCCGATATTGATGTCCTGCTGGTGGATTTGATCGATGTCGGCACCAGAGTCTACACCTTTATCTGGACCGTTGTCCATTGCCTGGAGGTCGCGGCGGCAACCGGCGTCAAGGTGATGATTCTCGACCGGCCCAATCCCATCGGCGGACATCTGGTCGAGGGCAATATCCTGCGTCCCGACTGCGCCTCCTTTGTCGGCCGATGCGCCATTCCCATGCGGCACGGCCTGACCTTGGGCGAGCTGGCCCTGCTGTGCAACAGGGAACTGGCCATCGGCGCCGACTTGGAGGTGGTGCGGATGGAGGGCTGGCGGCGCGACATGTTCTTTCCGGACACGGGCCAGCCCTGGGTCTTTCCCTCGCCCAACATGCCGACCTTTGCCACGGCCCTGGTCTATCCGGGCCAGGTCATCTGGGAAGGCACCAATATCTCCGAGGGCCGGGGCACGACCCTGCCCTTTGAACTCTTCGGCGCGCCGTTTTTCGATCATGGCGAGGTGCAGGGCGTCCTCCGGACCATCGACCTGCCTGGCTGCGTCCTGCGGCCGCTCCGGTTCGAACCGACTTCGGGAAAATGGATGGGCCAGGTCTGCACCGGCTTCCAGATCCATGTGACCGATGCCGACGCCTTCCGGCCGTACCGCACCAGCCTGGCCCTGTTGCAGGCCATGTACCGTCTCTATCCCGGACAGTTCGCCTACAAGCCACCGCCGTATGAATACGAGTTCGAGCGGCTGCCCATGGACCTGATCATCGGCGACCGGGCCGTGCGCGAGCACCTGGAGGCCGGGGTGCCGGTCGTCGAGTTGGAACGCGGCTGGCAGCGGGACCTGGACGAATACCGGGAACGGCGCCGTGCTGTTTTGCTTTACGATTGAGGCAAAGTACAGTATTTTCCCTTCCCTCTGGCATACAAAAAAAATAGGGGGAAACAGAGGGAATCCCCTTGTTTTTTCGACAGGATCTTTGTCCGGAGGAGTGTGCACGTGCCCCGTGAATGTACCCTGCGGCGACTCGCCGAACTGGTGGGCGGCCGGGTTGACGGCGACCCTGAGCTGATCGTTCGCGGCCTCAACGGCATCGACTATGCCCAGGCCGGCGAGATCACCTTTGTCCTCGATAACAAATACCTGCCGCTGCCGGAACAGTGCCGGGCCTCGGCCTGTATCGTGCCGCCGGATGCCGGCCCCTTGCCCATCCCGGTGATCGTGGCCGAGCAACCGGCGGTGGCCGCCGCCCGCATCCACGCCTTTCTCCTGGCCGAACCGTTCCGGGCCCGCGGCATTCATCCCACGGCGGTGGTGGGGGAAGGCTGCACCATCCCCGCCGAGGTGAGCATCGGCCCGCTGGTGGCCCTGGGCGACCGGGTGGTGCTCGGCGAGCGGGTCACCATCCATGCCGGCGCGGTGATCGGCAGCGACACCGTCATCGGCGACGACACCGTCATCCATGCCAATGTGACGGTGGCCGAGCGCTGCACCATCGGCAGGCGGGTGGTGCTGCATCACGGCGCGGTGATCGGCAGCGACGGCTTCGGCTTCGCCACCGACCGCATGGGTGCGCACCACAAAAAACCGCAGGTGGGCACGGTGCGGATCGACGACGATGTCGAGATCGGCGCCAACTCCTGCGTCGACCGGGCCGCCTTCGGGGTGACCTGGATCAAGGCCGGCGCGAAGATCGACAACCTGGTCATGATCGGCCATAACGTGGAGGTCGGGGAAAACTCGATCCTGGTGGCCCAGGTCGGCATCGCCGGCAGCACCACCCTGGGCCGCAACGTGGTGCTCGGCGCCAAAGCCGGGGTTGCGGGGCATCTGCATCTGGGCGATCAGGTCATGGCCGCCGCCAAGAGCGGCATCCACAACAGCCAGCCCAAGGGCGCGCTGGTCGGCGGCACCCCGGCCATCGAGGTCAAGAGCTGGGGACGCGCCGCCGCCGCTTTCGGCAGATTGCCGGAGATGGTCAGGGAACTGCGGCGCCTGCGCAAGGAGGTAGACCGGCTCGGCGGTCTGCTTGCATCCACACCACGCGAGGAACAAGAATGACGACAGCAGCGTCTGATATACAAGTACCCATCGATGTCAAGGGCATCATGGCGATTCTGCCGCATCGGTATCCCTTCCTCCTCGTCGACCGGATCGTCGAGGTGGAACGCGGCAAAACCATCACCGGCATCAAGAACGTCACCATGAACGAGCCGTTTTTCCAGGGACATTTTCCGGGGGAACCGGTCATGCCCGGCGTGCTCATCCTGGAGGCCATGGCCCAGGTGGGCAGCATCCTGGTTTGTCTTTCCGACCAGGAGATGATCGGCCGCCTCGCCTATTTCGCCGGGGTCGACAAGGCCCGTTTCCGCAGGATCGTCCGGCCGGGCGACCAGTTGGTGCTCAAGCTCGAGATGCTCAAGCAGAAGGGCCGGGTGATCAAGATGGCCGGCCAGGCGCTGGTCGACGGCCAATTGGCCACAGAAGCGGAATTGATGGCCAGTTTCACCTGATGCGTTCAGGTCTCTTCGGGCGGCCCGTCCATCTCGCCGCCTTTCTCTTTTTAGGATAGCTCCTCATGCCCATACATCCCACAGCGGTCATCGACCCCAGAGCGGAACTCGACAGTTCGGTGACCGTCGAACCCTACGCCGTCATCGACGGCCCGGTCAGGATCGGCCCGGAAACCAGAATCTGCGCCCATGCCGTGGTCAGCGGCCATACCACTTTGGGGGCGCGGAACACCATCGGCTCCTTCGCCACCATCGGCGGCCCGCCCCAGGACATCCATTACAATGGGGAGCCGACCGAACTGATCATCGGCGACGGCAATCAGATTCGGGAGTACGTCTCCATCCACCGGGCCACGGTCAAGGCCAGCGGCAAGACCCTGATCGGCGACAACAACATGATCATGGCCTATTGCCATATCGCCCACGACTGCGTCATCGCCGACCACGTGATCATGGCCAACGTCGCCACCCTGGCCGGGCATGTCGAGATCGGCAGCCACGCCAACCTGGGCGGCCTGGTGGCGGTGCACCAGTTCTGCCGCATCGGCGACTACGCCTACATCGGCGGCATGTCCGGTATCGGCCTCGACGTGCCGCCCTATGTAATCATGGAAGGGACCCGTAACCAGATGCGCATCGCCAGCATCAACAAGATCGGCCTGCGCCGCGCCGGCATGGACCGGGAAACCATCAAACAGCTCGAAGAGGCGTTCCGAATCCTGTTCCGTTCGCCGGAAATCCTGCTCAAGGATGCGCTGGCAAAGCTGGAGGAGGAGATGCGCGACTGCGCCGAGGTGCAGAAGATGGTGCAGTTCTTCCATTCCAGCAAGCGCGGCGTGGTCAAGCGGACCCTGGATGACTGAGGCGAACGGGACAACGCCCATCGGCCTGATCGCCGGTGGCGGCCAGTTCCCGCTCCTGTTCGCCGAGGCGGCGCGGGCGAGGGGCCGCAAAGTGGTGGCCATCGCCCATGTCAACGAGACCATGGCCGAACTGGCAGACGCGGCGGATGTCACCTTCTGGGTCAAGCTCGGCCAACTGGGGAAGATCATTTCCCATTTCCGCAAGGAAGGCGTGCAGGAGACCGTTTTTGCCGGCACCATCACCAAAACCCGGATCTTCCACGACATCCTGCCCGACTTCAAGGGCCTGACCCTGTGGGGCAAGATCGACAAACGCCAGGACGACGCCATCCTCCGCGCCGTGGCCGCCACCCTGGAAGAAGAGGGCATCCGGGTGCTGGCCTCCACCTGTTATCTGGAGCATCTCTTTTTTCCGAGAGGCGTGCTCACCCGCAAGAAACCCTCGGTCGAACAGATGGAGGATATCCGGTTCGGCTGGGCCATCGCCCGCGAGGTGGGCCGGCTCGACATCGGCCAGTGCGTGGTGGTGCGCGGCCGCAGCGTGCTGGCGGTGGAGGCGATCGAAGGCACGGACGCCACCATCCGCCGGGGCGGGGAATTGGCCGGTTCCGGGGCAGTGGTGGTGAAGCTGAAGAAGCCCAATCAGGATTTTCGTTTCGACCTGCCGGCCACCGGGGTGCGGACCGTCGAGACCCTGGCGGCGGTCAGGGGGGCGGTGCTGGCGGTGGAGGCCGGCCAGTCGCTGCTGTTCGACCGGGCGGCCATGGTGGCGGCGGCCGACCGGGCCGGGCTGGTGGTGGTCGGCCTCAGCGAGGACGAACAGGGCGAACCGGTGTATTGAGCGGGGGCGATGGGCAACCGCACAGGAACGCGCAACCGGACAGGAGGAGATGCCATGGCGGCAATGACGCGGATTGTCGATATTCTGCGGCAGCAGCCGGTGGGAAGCGTAGTCGAGGTCAACGGCTGGCTGCGCACCCGGCGCGACTCGGGCAGCCTCGCCTTTCTTGAACTCAACGACGGCTCCTGCCTGGCCAATCTGCAAGTGCTCGCCGAGGAGGGCCTCGCCAATTACGAGACCGAGGTGAAGAAACTGAGCACCGGCTGCTCGCTCCGGGTCCGCGGCACGCTGGTGGCTTCGCCGGCCAAGGGCCAGGCGGTGGAGGTCCGGGCCGAAGCCGTCGAGGTGATCGGCTGGGCCGACCCCGAAACCTATCCGCTCCAGAAAAAGCGGCACAGCTTTGAATTTCTCCGCGCCATCGCCCACCTCCGTCCCCGGACCAACGCCTTGGGCGCGGTGGCCAGGGTCCGCAGTGCGCTCTGTTTCGCCATTCACCGCTTCTTTCACGAGCAGGGCTTCATCCAGGTGCAGACCCCGGTGATCACCACCTCGGACTGCGAGGGCGCGGGCGAAATGTTCACCGTCACCACCCTCGAACCCGGCCAGATGCAGGGGGCCGATCCCTTTGCCGCCGATTTTTTCGGGCGGCGGGCCGGATTGACGGTCAGCGGCCAGTTGCAGGCGGAAATCTTCGCCCTGTCCCACGGCCGGGTCTACACCTTCGGCCCGACCTTCCGGGCGGAGAATTCGAACACCAGCAGGCATCTGGCCGAATTCTGGATGCTGGAGCCGGAGATGGCCTTCTGCGACCTGGGCGGCGACATGGCTATGGCCGAGACCATGATCAAGGCGCTGGTCGCCGCGGCGCTTACCGAGTGCGCCGAGGACCTTGCCCTGTTCGAGCAGCACGTGGCCAAGGGCTTGATCGACAGGCTGACCCAGGTGCGCGATCGCCCGTTTGTCCATCTCACCTACACCGAGGCAGTGGCAGAGTTGGAGTGTGCCCGCCGCGATTTCGCCTTTCCGGTCCGGTGGGGCACCGACCTCCAGGCCGAGCACGAGCGCTATCTCTGCGAGGAAGTGGCGCAGGCGCCGGTGATCGTCACCAACTATCCGGAGGCGATCAAGCCCTTCTACATGCGCCTGGACGACGACGGCCGGACCGTGGCGGCCATGGACATCCTGGTGGCCGGCATCGGCGAACTGGTGGGCGGCAGCCAGCGCGAGGAGCGGTACGAGGTGCTGGCGGCCCGGATGGCGGCGGCCGGCCTCGACATGGAGCAGTACGGCTGGTATCTCGATCTGCGCCGGTTCGGCTCCGTGCCCCACGCCGGTTTCGGCCTGGGTTTCGAACGGCTGGTGCAGTTCGTCACCGGCATGCAGAATATCCGCGACGTCATTCCCTTTCCCCGGACGCCGGGGAGCGCGCCCTGCTGATTCCTTCTTCCTGAGAGGAGTTCGCCATTTCGACGGTCACCGGCAACACCAACGGCCTCAAACCCAAGCAGCTGCGGGATCTGGAACGGCTCGCCCAGAAAAAAGTCGCGCCCGACGAGATCGTCGGCCGGGAGACCGCCCGTTCGCTGGCCGCCCTGTCCATCGACCTCAATCGCCAGATCGGCCTGCTGATCCACCGTTCCGGCCGGATCGAAACCGTGATCGTCGGCGACTACGACCGCATCACCATTCCGGCCCTGGCCCAGGTCGGCACCGCCGGCGGCCGCCTGCGCGGCCTGCGTTGCGTGCACACCGTGCTGGGCGGCGGTTCGGGGGTCAGCGAAGAGGACATCATGGACCTGGCCTGTCTGCGGCTCGATCTGATGGCGGTCCTCACCATCAAGGACGGTCTGCCGGATTTGCTCCACACGGTCCATCTCATGCCGCGTCCTGTCGACGGCCGCGACTGGGCCGCGTTGCCGCCGGTGCATCCCGCCAACCAGTCGCAGTCCTGCATCGCCCTGATCGAGGCCCTGGAAGAGGAATTCGTCCGCGAGCGGCCGGTGCGCGAGGTCGACCGGGGCAAGGACCGGGCCATCCTGGTGTCGGTGACCACCGGCCCGCGGAGCGAGGCCGAGGAATCCATGGCCGAACTGGTCGAACTGGCCCGCTCCGCCGGGGTCGAGGTCCTGGCCCGGGTGATCCAGCGGCGCAAGCACATCCATCCCCGCTTCATCCTCGGCCGGGGCAAGCTGGTGGAGATCGTGCTGATGAGCCTGCGCCTGGGCGCCAACCTGCTGCTTTTCGATCAGGAACTCAGCCCCTCGCAGATCCGTTCGGTCACCGATCACACCGACCTGCGGGTTATCGACCGTACCCAGCTCATCCTCGACATCTTTGCCAGCCGGGCCCGCTCCCGCGAAGGCAAACTCCAGATCGAGATGGCCCAACTGAAATACATGCTACCCAAGCTCACCACCCGCGACGACGCCCTCTCGCGCCTGACCGGTGGCATCGGCGCCCGCGGCCCCGGCGAAACCCGGCTGGAGATCGACCGGCGTCGGATCAACGACCGGATCACCCGCCTGGGCAAGGAGCTGAAGGCCGTGGGTGAGCAGCGCTATCACCGCCGCAGCCGGCGGCGCAAGCGCGACGTGCCGGTGATTTCCCTGGTCGGCTACACCAATGCCGGCAAATCGACCCTGCTCAACACCCTGACCAAGAGCGAGATCCAGGCCGAGGATCTCCTCTTCGCCACCCTTGATCCCACCAGCCGCCGGCTCCGTTTTCCCGAGGACATGGAGGTGATCATCACCGACACCGTCGGCTTCATCCGTCATCTGCCCGCCGATCTGCTCAAGGCCTTTGAATCGACTCTGGAAGAATTGTTCGAGGCCGATCTGCTGCTCCACGTGGTCGACGTGTCCAATCCGGCCTGGCGGCAGCAGGTCGGGGTGGTGGAAGGGCTCTTGGCCGAGTTGGGCCTAGATGCCATCCCCTGTCTCAAGGTGTTGAACAAGATCGACCGGGTGTCGCCGGAGGAGCGGGTGCAGATGGCAATCTCCGGGGAAGGGGTGGGAATCAGCGCCCTGGACGAGGGGACGCTGGGCCCGCTGCTGGTGCGGGCGCAGGAGATGCTGCGGGGGAGCTTGGGCGCGGCCGGGCCGGTGCCGCCGCGAAATGGGGAGGTCGCTTAATCCTGGAGAAAAAATCCCAGGGCCTTGTCCATCTCGCCGGTGTCTTTGAATTCGCAACCGATGGCGTTCTGCCGCACCGATCTGACCACGGCCTGCTTCTTCAGTACGGTTTTCTTTTTGTCGTTGAGTTGGAATTCGATCAGAATTTCCTGACCTTTTTCGATGCGGTGCACTCCGGATACCGTGAACCCGGCCCCGCTGCGCGAGAGATTGTTCACCTGGATGATGCCGCCCCCGCCGCCGATGACGGTATAGGTTCCGGGAAGATCGGTTGGCTTGCGGAAATGGCGGCGGAAGTTGAGCAGTATCGGGAAGGTTTCCCGGCAACTGCACCGCACGGTCATCGTGTGCCGCCCGTGGCGGTACGGTTCGGCCGAGAAGTGCTTGACGCAGCCGCATGCCGGGCAGGTCAGGGTGGCCCTGTTGTCGCCGCGCACATGGACCATGAGGGGTTGCATCGGCATCAGTCGTAGATGATGCAGGTGAACCGTTCCAGTTCCGCTTCCGTTTTCGGATCGAGATCGGCGGCGACCTCGTGGATCTGGTATTCCTTCTTACAGCCGCTGCACTGCAGGCGGACCTGGCGGCATCTTCGCAGAACCTGCAACGGCTGACCGCATTCCTTGCATTTCACGTGTGCCGTGCCTCGCCTATGAGTTGTTCGCGGGTGAAGACTGCCTTGAGGGGATAGCCCTTGGCGGCGAGGAATTCGGCACCACCTTCCTGCCGATCGACGATGGTCGCCACAAGGCCGACTCTGAATCCTTCGTTTTCCACCCGCTCGATGACCTGCACCAGGGTGCCACCGGTGGTGACCACGTCCTCGACCAGCGCGACCAGCCCGCCCGGCTTCAGGTTGCTCTTCCCTTCGATGAAATTGCCGGTACCGTGCCCCTTGGCCTCCTTGCGGACGATGAAGGCCGGGATCGGCGATTTTTCCAGATAACTGACCAGGGAAACCGCGGTGACCAGGGGATCGGCGCCCAGGGTCATGCCCCCCACACCGACAATGGGTTCCGGATGTTGCCGGATCAGGTCGAAGAGGAGGCGGCCGCAGAGATAGCCGCCCTCGGCATCCAGAGTGGTCTGCTTGCCGTCCACGTAAAAGTCGGACGTCTTGCCCGAGGTCAGGGTGAAGGTGCCCTGCCGGTAGGATTTGTGCAGGAGGAGTTCTTTCAGACGTTGTCGTTCGTTCATGGGGGTATCCTTGCGCTTGGGTTGGGGAAAAAAGATACCTTGTTTTCGTGTTTTCGCAAAAGGATTTCTCGGCCGGTGCCCATCGGCCGCAGGGAACAGGAAAAACTGCGGACGCTGTCGCCGCCCCTCTTTCTTCCGGCTTGCATTTTGCCGCATCGTCGTGGATACTGGGGCCACCATCGAGGTGTGTGACGCAACCCATTCATGAGGAAGAATATATGTGTGGAATAGTTGGTTATGTCGGGACGAGAAGGGTGGTTCCCATCCTCCTGGAGGGATTGCGGCGGCTCGAGTATCGCGGCTACGATTCCGCCGGGCTGGTGTATTCCTTCGACAACAGACTGGTGCGGTATCGGGCGAAAGGGAAGTTGGCCAATCTCGAGGCCGTGGTCGACGAATACATCGGTGTGGCCAGCGGCATCGGCCTGGGGCATACCCGCTGGGCGACCCACGGCGCCCCCACCGAGGGCAATGCCCACCCCCATACCGACTGCACCGGCGAGTTGGTCGTTGTTCATAACGGCATCATTGAAAATTACAACGCGCTGAAAAAGGAATTGATGGCCAAGGGCCACGTGTTCACCTCGGAGACGGATACCGAGGTCCTGGCCCACTTGATCGAGGACTGCCTCAAGGAGAAGAGGGATCTGGTCGCGGCGGTCCGCGCCGCCCTAACCCTGGTGGAAGGGTCCTACGCCATCGGCGTGCTCTGGGCCGGGGAGCCGGAGCTGCTGGTCGCGGCCCGCAACCACAGCCCCCTGGTCATGGGCGTGGCCGCCGATGCCTGCTATATCGCCTCCGACATTCCCGCCCTGCTGCCGTTCACTAGGGAGGTCATTTTTCTCAACGACCGGGAAATGGCGGTGTTGGGCAGGGGGACATACACGATTCAGCAGATCGACGACGGCTCCGAATTGGCCAAGCCCGTTTCCCTGATCGACTGGAACGCCTCGATGGCGGAAAAGGCCGGGTTCCGCCATTTCATGCTCAAGGAGATCTTCGAGCAGCCCCAGGCCATTCTCAACACGGTCAGCGGCCGGATCGTACCCGACACGGGATTCGTCGATCTGCCCGAGATCGGGCTTGACTATGCGACGCTCGACGCCATCGACCGCATCGCCCTGGTCGCCTGCGGTACCTCCTGGCATGCCGCCCTGATTGCCAAGTACTGGATCGAGAAATGGGTCGGCATTCCCGTGGAAGTGGATATCGCCTCGGAATTCCGGTATCGCCGGCTGCTGGTTGACGAGCGGACCCTGACCATCGCCATCTCCCAATCCGGAGAGACCGCCGATACCCTGGCGGGCATACGCCGGGCGGCACAACTGGGCTCCAGGGTGCTGACGGTCTGCAACGTGGTCGGCTCCACCATGACCCGGGAAGCCGACGGCGTCATTTACACCCACGCCGGTCCCGAAATCGGCGTGGCCTCGACCAAGGCCTTCACCAGCCAGTTGGCGGCGCTCTTTCTCCTTACCCTGTATCTCGGCCAGACCCGGAAGACCATTGACCCGATCACCCGGAAAAAACTGGGACTTTCCCTGATCGACATTGCCGAGGTGATCGCCACCGAACTGCCCAGGTTGCAGACGGAAATCAGTGCGCTGATCGAGGGATACTACGAGGCCAAGGATTTTCTCTTTGTCGGCCGGGGGCTCAACTTCCCCATCGCCCTCGAAGGGGCGCTGAAACTGAAAGAAATCTCCTATATCCACGCCGAGGGATATGCCGCCGGCGAATTGAAACATGGTCCCATCGCCCTGATCGACCGGGAAATGCCGGTGGTGGCCCTGGTGCCCAGGGATTCGGTGTACCTCAAGGCGGTTTCCAATGTCGAGGAGATCAAGGCCCGGCAGGGGCGGCTGGTGCTCTTCGGCACGAGTGGTGACGAGCACCTGTCCACCCTGACCGACGATGTTTTGTACCTTCCCGATGTGATGGAAGACCTCAATCCGCTGCTCTATACCATCCCGGCCCAGTTGCTCGCCTATGAAATTGCCAATCGGCGCGGCTGCGATGTCGATCAGCCGCGCAACCTGGCCAAGAGCGTGACGGTGGAATAAGCATGCTTGACGAGTCAAGCAGGTGGCCGAGGGGAGTGTTGGGATGGTGAGGGAGCGAGGAGCGCATTCCTTTCCCGGTCGCCGTTTTTTTGCCTGAGGGTTTTCCCCCTCAGGTTCTTTTTTTGGGAGAGAAGGGTTTCGTCGTCTCCGCTTGGTCACTATGTTTCAGTTCATGCGAATGTTTTCATGGCATGTCCCTGGCAACAAGCAGGGGGACAGTCCGGGAGAATTAAGCAATAATTCAAGAGGATCAGTCTACCTGTTCCTTGCCTTTGTTGGTATTTTCGCATGCGAAATTCGGCAGAATATTATCTACTCTTTCTTTTCACTAACTTTTTATAGATAGGTGGCGGCAGTGGTGTCCGGCAAACCCGCTCTCGGTACACGGAGGCGCCTTGCTACTCTCCCCTTGCATACATGCATGAATGTATGTATAGAGCTGTGTGCAATTTCTCCTGGGCGGGGAGCGTGGAAACGCTGGCCCACTGCAGGGCGTATTTCGTAAGAAACCCCGTTGTCTTCTTTGCAAGGTTGTCTCGATGATGAATACCGCGAATTCGTTCAGGATGCTGGTGATGTGTGGCTGGTTGGTTGGCGTGCTTACAGCGGTCGGCTGCAAGCAGGCGTCGCCTCCGGGAGGAGCGGCGGCAACCAAGGGACCGCCCGAGGTCGGAGTCGTTGTCGTCAAGCCGGAACAGGTCACCCTGACCACGGAATTGACCGGCCGGATATCGGCCCAGATGGTGGCGGAAGTCCGACCGCAGGTCGGCGGCATCATCAAGAAACGACTGTTCGAGGAGGGGGGGCATGTCAGGGCCGGCGACGTCCTCTACCAGATCGATCCCGCCACCTTCCAGGCAGCGGTGGCCAGCGCCAGGGCCGCCCTGGCCAAGGCCGAGGCCAATGCGTTCTCCCTGCGGAAAAAGGAGGAGCGCTACCGGCAATTGGTGACCATCGATGCGGTCAGCAAGCAGGAATACGACGATACCGCGGCCGCCCTCAAGCAGGCGGAAGCCGATATCGAAAGTGGGAGGGCCGCCCTGGAAACGGCAAAAATCAACCTCGCCTACACCCGCGTCACCGCGCCGATCGACGGGATGATCGGCCGCTCCGCCGTCACACCGGGTGCCCTGGTGACGGCCAATCAGGAGACGCCCCTGGCCCTTGTTCAACAGCTCGATCCGGTCTTCGTCGATGTCACCCAGTCGAGCGCCGAGATGCTCCGGCTGAAAAGGAGTTTTGCCCGCGGCGAGCTGAAGGACGGGGGACAGGGCCAGGCCCAGGTCCGGCTGTTGCTCGAAGACGGGGGGGCCTATTCCCATGCGGGTATTCTCAAGTTCAGCGAGGTGTCGGTGGAGCAGAGCACCGGCTCGGTCACCCTGCGCGCCCAGTTTCCCAATCCGGATCAGTTCCTGCTCCCCGGCATGTTTGTCCGCGCCATCGTCCAGGAAGGGGTCCGCGAGCAGGGCATGCTGGTGCCCCAGCGGGGCGTGAGCCGCAATACCGCTGGTCAGGCGACCGCCCTGGTGGTGGGAACGAACGAGGTGGTGGAGCAGCGGCTGATCGACGCCGAGCGGGCGATAGGCGATGCCTGGCTGGTGAACGACGGTTTGCAGACCGGTGACCGGGTCATTGTGGAAGGCGTCCAGCGAATCCGGCCGGGCGTCGCCGTCAAGGCGGTGCCTTTCGTGGGCAAGGCTGTGGCGGCAGACAGTCAGACAACGGCGATGAAGCCCTGAGGAGCGGTTGAACATGGCTCGTTTTTTCATCAATCGTCCCATCTTCGCCTGGGTCATCGCCATCATGATCATGCTGACCGGTCTGTTGTCGATCCACAGGCTGCCGGTCTCCCAGTATCCGGCGATCGCGCCGCCGCAGATCGCCATCAACGCCACCTATCCCGGTGCCTCGGCGCAGACCGTGCAGGACACGGTGACCCAGGTGATCGAGCAGAAGCTCAACGGCATCGACAACCTGATCTACATGTCCTCCACCAGCGACTCCTCGGGGTCGGTCTCCATCACCCTGACCTTCAAGGCGGGCACCGATCCCAACATCGCCCAGGTGCAGGTACAGAACAAACTGCAACTGGCCGTGCCGCTGCTGCCCGAGGCGGTCCAGCGGCAGGGGATCGCGGTGGTCAAGTCGACCCGGAACTTTCTGCTCATCGTCGGCCTGGTTTCCGAAGACGGCACCATGGACCGCCACGGCCTCAACGATTACCTGGTGTCCAATGTCCAGGACATCGTCAGCCGGCTCGACGGCGTGGGCGAACTGCTCATCTTCGGCACCCAGAACGCCATGCGGATCTGGGTGAACCCGAACGAACTCACCAGCTATCACCTCACGGTCAACGATGTCATCACCGCCCTCGAGGCCCAGAACGCCCAGGTCTCTGCCGGCCAGCTCGGCGGCCTGCCCGCGGTCGGCGGCCAGGAGTTGAACGCCACCATCACCGCCCGCACCCTGCTCCAGACCCCGGAGCAGTTCGATGCCATCGTCCTCAAGACCAACAGCGACGGTTCCATCGTCCGGCTCAAGGATGTGGCCGAATGCAAGATCGGCACGGAAAACTACGAACTCCAGTCGTTTTACAACGGCAAGCCGCTGGGCGGCATGGCCATTCGTCTCGCCGCCGGCGCCAACGCGCTGGAGACCGGCAACCGGATCAAGGCCAAGATGGACGAGCTGTCCCAGTATTTTCCTCCGGGCGTGAAGGTCGTCTATCCGTACGACACCACGCCGTTCGTCAAGATATCGATCGAGGAGGTGGTGCAGACCCTCATCGAGGCGGTCTTTTTGGTTTTTGTCGTCATGTTCCTGTTCCTGCAGAATTTCCGGGCCACCTTCATCCCGACCATCGCGGTGCCGGTGGTGCTTTTCGGGACCATGGGGGTGCTGGCGGCGGCCGGGTATTCGATCAACACCCTGACGATGTTCGCCCTGGTGATCGTCATCGGCCTTCTGGTCGACGACGCCATCGTGGTGGTGGAGAACGTAGAGCGGATCATGTCCGAGGAAGGGCTGTCCCCCCGCGACGCCACCATCAAGTCCATGGACCAGATCACCAGCGCCCTGTGGGGCATCGCCACCGTGCTGACGGCGGTCTTCCTGCCCATGGCCTTCTTCGGCGGCTCCACCGGCGTCATCTACCGCCAGTTTTCCATCACCATCATCGCCGCCATGATCCTCTCGGTGATGGTGGCCATGATCCTCACCCCGGCCCTCTGCTCCACCCTGCTGATGCCCATCGAAAAGGGGCACGCTCCCGGAGAATGCGGCCCGTTCTGCCAATTTTTCCGCTGGTTCAACCGGTGCTTCGATTTCTGCCGCACCGCCTACGAAGGCATCGTCGGCCGCTCCTTCGGGAAAAAATGGCGGTATCTGGCGCTGTACGGGATCATCGTCCTGATCATGGCCCATTTTTTCCTGCGCCTGCCCACTGCGTTCCTGCCCGACGAGGACCAGGGATTCATCATCTGCCAGGTGCAGCTCCCGGCCGGAGCGACCCAGGAACGGACGATCCGGCTGGTTCGCCAACTGGAACAGCATTTTCTTGTCGAGGAGAAGGACTGCGTGGAAAGCGTGGTCGCGGTGACCGGTTTCAGCTTTGCCGGCCGCGGCCAGAACATGGGCCTGGCGTTCGTCAAGCTGAGGGATTGGAAGGTGCGGAAGAGCCCGGAGAGGAAGGCGTCCGCCATCGCCGCCCGGGCCATGAAGGTCTTCGCGGAATTCCGCGACGGCTTGGCCTTCGCCTTCTCGCCGCCGGCCGTCATCGAGCTGGGCGTGGCCAACGGCTTCGATCTCCAGTTGCAGGACCGCGCCGGCCTGGGGCACGAGAAGCTGATGGAGGCGCGGAACCAGTTGCTGGGTATGGCCACGAAAAATACGAAACTGGTGGCGGTCCGGCCGAACGGCCAGGACGACTCGCCTCAGTTCAAACTGGAGATCGACGATGTCCGCGCCGGCGCCCTCGGCATTTCGTCCCAGGATATCAACCAGGTCCTTGCCACGGCCTGGGGCGGGTCGTATATCAACGACTTCATCCAGAACGGCCGGGTGAAGAAGGTCTATCTCCAGGCCGATGCCCCGTACCGCATGCTGCCGGAGAACCTCAACCACTGGTATGTGAGCAACAGCAAGGGGGAAATGGTGCCGTTTTCCGCCTTTGCCACCGCCCACTGGCAGTACGGCTCGCCGCGACTGGAGCGCTATAACGGCATTCCGTCGGTGGAGATTCTCGGCCAGGCCGCGCCCGGTATCAGCACCGGCGAGGCCATGGCCGAGGTCGAGGCGATGGTGGCCCAATTGCCCAACGGCATCGGCTACGAATGGACCGGGCTCTCCTACGAGGAAAAAAGTGCCGGCGCACAGGCGCCCGCCCTCTACGCCATCTCGCTTCTGGTGGTGTTCCTCGCCGTGGCCGCCCTGTACGAAAGCTGGACCATCCCCTTCGTCAACCTGCTGATGCTGCCGCTGGGCCTGGTGGGCGCGGTCACGGCCGTGACCCTGCGGGTTCTGCCCAACGACGTCTATCTCCAGATCGGCCTGCTGACCACGGTCGGATTGTCGACCAAGAACGCCATCCTGATCATCCAGTTCATCAAGGAGCAGTTGCGGCAGGGACACGAGCTGGTCGAGGCGACCCTGACCGCGGTGAAGATCCGGCTTCGTCCGGTCATCATGACCTCGCTGGCGTTTTTCTTCGGCACCCTGCCGCTGGCCCTGACCAAGGGAGCGGGGGCGGCCGCGCAGAACGCCATCGGCACCGCCGTCACCGGCGGCCTGCTGTCGGCGACCTTCATCGACCTGATCTTCATTCCCTTTTTCTTTGTCCTCATCTCGCGTCTGTTCGGCAGGCAACACCGGAAACAGACCGCGCCGGTTCCTTCGTCCGGCAATGGACCGGAGGCGCACTGACATGCAGCGAATTCAGCGTATCCCGATCGTTTTGTCCTTGATGCTCAGCCTCTGCGGCGGCCTTGTCGGCTGTTCCACCCTGGCTCCCTCCTACAACCGGCCCGCCGCACCGGTGCCGACCTCCTGGCAGAAGGATGCCGGCGTTCCCGGAGAGCCGGCCGCATCGGGGCAGCAGGACGCCGCCGACATCCCCTGGCAGGATTTCTATCTCAATCCCCGGCTCAGAAAGGTCATCGCCATGGGCCTGGTCCATAACCGGGACCTGCGGGTGGCGGCGCTCAACGTCGAGCGGGCCCAGGCCCAATACCGTATCCAGCGGTCCGAACTCGTGCCCAAGGTGGATGCCGAGGGTGCCGGCAACTTTCAGCGGCAGCCGGCGGATTTTTCCAGTTCGGGCGAAGCGGAAAAAATCCACCAGTACACGGTCGGGCTCGGCGTCACCTCCTACGAACTGGACCTGTTCGGCAGGCTGCGCAGTCTCAAGGACCAGGCCCTGGAGGAGTACCTGGCCACCGGGCAGGCGCAGCGGAGCGCGCGGATCAGCCTGATCGCCCAAATCGCCGCCGCTGACCTGACCCTGGCGGCGGACCGGGAGCTGCTGCAATTGGCCGAGGAGACCATGAAGACGCAGGAGGAGTCCTATCGGCTCATCCAAAAGCGATTCGAGCTGGGGGCCTCCTCGGAACTGGAATTGCGCGAGGCGCAGACCCAGGTCGAATCGGCGCGGGTGGATGTGGCCCGGTTTTCCACCCAGGTGGCCCAAGACGAGGACAGCCTCAACCTGCTGGTCGGCGCGCAGGTCCCCGCCGACCTGCTGCCCGCCAGCTTGACCGACGAAGTGGCCACGCTCGAAGGGATCACGCCGGGGCTGTCCTCCGAGATCCTGCTGCGGCGTCCCGATGTCCTCCAGGCGGAAAACGTACTGAAAGGGTATAATGCCAACATCGGCGCGGCCAGGGCCGCCTACTTCCCGAGAATCGTTCTGGTCGGCTCCCTGGGATCGGGCAGCAAGGAGCTGTCCGGCCTCTTTTCCACCGGGTCCGGCTCCTGGGCCTTCGCGCCGAGCATCGATCTGCCGATCTTCGATGCCGGCGCCCGCGCCGCCCAGCTCCAGGTGGCCGAGATCGACCGGGATATCGCCATCGCCCAGTATGAAAAGGCCATCCAGACCGCTTTCCGCGAAGTGGCCGACACCCTGGTCCAGCGCGGCAACGTCGAGCGGCAGCTGGCCGCCCAGCAGGCCCTGCGCGAGGCCACGGAAAAACGGTACCTCCTTGCACGGGAACGCTACGCCAAGGGCGTGGACAGCCATCTCGCCGTGCTCGACGCCCAGCGCTCGCTGTACAGCGCCCAGCAGGGAGTGGTCGGCGTGCGCCTGACCCGGCTGACCAATCTGGTTTCCCTGTACAAGGCCCTGGGCGGCGGCGTGAAAACGGAAAATTGATGCGCAGGCGTTGCCCGTAGCAAAGACGGACCGGAACTGAGCGAAGGGACATGGCCCGGAAAACGAAGCAGGAAGCGCAGGAGACACGAAACAACATACTGGATGCGGCGGTCCGGGTTTTTGCCGTCAAAGGCGTGGCGCAGAGTTCGCTGGATGACATCGCCCGCGAGGCCGGCGTGACCCGCGGTGCCATCTATTGGCATTTCGCCAACAAGACCGGCCTGCTCAACACCCTGTGGGACCAGGTGCTGTCGCTCTACGCCCCCCTGACCCAGGCAAGCGAAGACCCCAACGAGCCCGACCCGCTCGGCAAGATGAAGGAGCTCTATCTGTCCTTTTTCAATGGCCTGGTGGAGGATCAGCGCCTGCAGCAACTGTTCCGGCTGCTGTTCGACGACAGCGACCGCAGCAGGGAAACCGAGGCCATCCGCCAGCGCCATGCCCAAAAACGACGGGAACGGTTGCGGGGAATCCAGATCACCCTGAACAACGCCAAGGAAATGGGCCAGTTGCCGCCGGATTTCGATGTCCGGCAAGGAGCGATCAGCGTGTTGGCCTTTGTGTACGGCCTGATCGCCAACTGGATCATGACTCCGGACCTCTTCGACATCCAAAAGGAAGGGGAGCAGTTTATCGAGGGAATGGTCCAGATGCTGCGGACCGGGTTCCGGGAACGCGGCTAGGGAACGCGCAGCCCCGGTGCGCAAGCGGTGCCCGCTCGTTGCGCTGAGGCCGGCCGGTGCGGGGACCGTGCTGCGCCGGAAGGAGCGACATGCAGAGACTGACGGGAAAATGGGCGTGGGCGGCCGTCGCCCCGGCCTGATCGGTCAGTGCGGTCATCCTGCCGATGGCGTCATAGGCGTAGGTCACCGCCGGATGGCTGCCGACCGTGCTGGTGGCCGGGTTGCC
>Ga0265295_1001165_pt1 | contig 47764 bp, 45 predicted proteins | sample Munlansysbiofilm_FD_192503 | JGI IMG/M metagenome (GOLD analysis project Ga0265295, IMG submission 192503) | Leachate microbial communities from a municipal landfill in Southern Ontario, Canada - Methane capture system biofilm | ecosystem: Engineered > Solid waste > Landfill > Unclassified ...
TTGTGGCGGAAGTTTTGTCCGCAACCTTTTATTTTGAGTTTGATACCCTGATCTCCGTACAATTGGGAGTGAATACGGATGAAGAAGAAAATCCCCTGTGGCCTGTAAAGGATATATAAGCAGATGAAGTTCATTGCGGATCTGCACATACACTCAAAATTTTCCATGGCAACGGCATCTAACCTGGATCTAGAGAACCTTTATATTGCTGCCCAATATAAAGGCATTTCCCTCCTTGCAACGGGAGATTGCACCCATCCGGGTTGGTATGCTGAGCTTGAGAGCAAACTTGTTCCCGCAGAACCTGGATTTTATGCCCTGCATCCGGATATTTGTTCTCGGCTGGATCCCTTTATTCCAGGAGCGTGCAGGGGAAAGGTCCGTTTTATTCTCTCTTCTGAAATCAGTTGTATCTATAAAAAAGATGGAAAAGTAAGAAAAAACCATAATCTTGTCTATTTTCCGGATTTAAAATCCGTCAGGTATTTCAACGAACGTCTCGGGCGTATCGGTAATATTGTATCAGACGGAAGACCCATTCTGGGTCTGGACAGCCGGAATCTCCTTGAGATGGTTCTCAATACCCATGAAAGGGCTTTTCTTGTTCCAGCACATATCTGGACGCCCTGGTTTTCCCTTTTAGGATCCAGATCTGGTTTTAATCATATACGTGAATGTTTTGATGATCTGACGGATCAAATTTTTGCCGTTGAAACGGGACTATCTTCAGATCCGGCCATGAATTGGCGGGTTTCCTTTCTGGATAATCTGGCTCTTATTTCAAACTCCGATGCCCATTCTCCCGGAAATCTGGGGCGGGAAGCCAATATTTTCAATGCGGATTTTGATTATATGGGACTTTACAAAGCGCTCAGAGAAAAGGATCCTGCCCGTTTTCTGGGTACCTATGAATTTTATCCGGAAGAAGGAAAATACCACCTGGATGGTCATAGAAAGTGTGGCGTACGTTTCACACCCAAGGAGTCCGTAGAGCATAATGGGCTTTGTCCTGTGTGCGGAAAGCCTTTAACATTAGGGGTTTTGTACCGGGTGTGCGAGTTGGCGGATCGGTCTTTTGTGGATGAAAAAAATAAAATTCCCTTTCACAGTCTGGTTCCCCTGAAGGATATTCTTTCTGAAATTCTGGATACAGGTTCCAAAACCAAAAAGGTGCAGGCGGCTTATGAGATGATTTTAAAAAGCCTGGGACCGGAGTTTTCTGTTCTCTCCGAAGTGGATACGGAAGCCACCCGATCTTTGGGCATTCCCCTTTTGGGTGAAGCCCTGGCCCGTGTGCGGGAAAATCGCATCAGCCTTGAAGGTGGATATGACGGAGATTATGGGAAAGTATCGATTTTTTCTTCCGAAGAAAAAAAAGAATTGTCCCCTCAAACACGTCTTTTTGTGTCTGATAAAAAGAAGCTTCCTGGGATAAAAGAAAAAGAAATTTTCAATAAGAACATTTCTTTTGGTTTAAAACCGGACAAAAACCCGTTGATATCTGAAAAAAGTATTGGATTAAAAGAAAATAATTTCATTTTGAATCTGAATTCAGAACAAAGCGAAGCGGCCTTTTATCATCAGGGGCCTTCTTTGATCATTGCAGGTCCTGGTACGGGGAAAACCCGGACCATTACCGCAAAGATGGCCTGGCTGATGCAAGAGAAGAAAGTAAAAGGAACCATCCTTGCCATCACCTTTACCCGTAAAGCAGCTGAGGAAATGCAAGAACGTCTCATGCGTCTGTGCGGACCAGCAGCTCCTTTTCTGGTGCATACCTTCCATGGCCTTGGTTATGAAATTCTCCGTGAAGCGGGTTTGCATCCCGTACTGCCGGATTTTTTTGTCCAGGAGATGATCCTTAAGAATGCTGTGCGCAAAAGTGGTCTTTCCTTTTCTTTAAAAGCGGCACGGGAAAATATTTCCAGAAACAAGCGTATTCTGGCAAAGGGAGGATCTGTGGATGGGGAGGATCTTCTCTTATTGACAAGTTATGAACAGGAGTTGCACCATGCAGGTATGGTGGATTTTGATGACCTTGTGGGTAAAAGTATTTCCTGTTTTCTGGAAAATCCTGCATTTCATAAAAATTTCAAGAAAAAATTCGGTGCGCTCTGCATAGATGAATATCAGGATCTGGATGCTGCCCAGTATCGTTTGCTCAGACTTGTGGCTGAGGACATGAGGCTTGTAACGGCCATCGGTGATCCCAATCAGGCTATTTATGGCTTCCGGGGAGGGGATCCCGCTTTTTTTGATGTCTTTATGAAAGATTGGCCTGGAGCCAGGCGCTTTCATCTCATCCGTAATTATCGATCAACGGAAAATATTCTGGATCTGGCGTGGGGGGTTCTTCAGGGTCAAAAAGAGAGGATAGATGGATCTTTCAGGGTTGTTTCCGATATTTCGGGTAAACCCATAGTGCTTAAGGAATGTGTAAGTGAAAAGGATGAGGCTGCGTGGATCGCAGATTGCATACAAAAAAGTGTGGGAGGCACGGGACATCATGCCATTTATGCGGGTAAAGATGATCACAGGGGTGAACGTTGGGGATTTTCGGATATCGGAGTTCTCGTAAGGACACGCAGACAGACGGAAATTTTACAGGAAATTTTTGCAAAAAAAGGTATCCCCTTTGAGACAGCATCAGAAAATTTTTTTGAAGAAAAGGGCATGATCCGTAGTCTTTTGGCTGGATTTCGTCTCCTTGCAGGCTCAGCCAAGGTTACAGATCTCCTTTGCCTTCCCCTTGGCATGAATTTCAGTGAAAGCCTTGTCAAAGAACTTTGGGAAAAAGATCCTCTTGTCACCCCGCACCTTCGGACATGTGATGAACTGCGGGGACTTTCAGATGAGATCGAGAGCCTGCGGGAGCGGTGCTCCTTACCTTGGGATAGTTCTCATCTGCTTGAGGTGCTCATGGAGGCGTCCAATCCTGCGCTGGCTTTGAAGGAAGATCCCACGATATGTCTGCTTCTGAATCAGGCAAAGGGAAAAAAACCAGAAGAATTTCTTTCAGACCTTGTCTTGAAAAAAGAAGGGGATTTTCTGGATTTGAAAGCGGAAAAAGTTCGTATCCTGACCCTGCATGCATCCAAGGGATTGGAATTCCCTTTGGTGTTTATGGCGGGATGCGAAGCTGGATTTTTACCGTATACAGAAACGGATTCAAGCCCGGAAGAAGAAGAAAGGCGACTTTTTTATGTGGGCGTGACCCGAGCGGGAGCTTGTCTTTTTATGAGTTGGGCGAACAGACGTATGGTTTTCGGGAAACCTGAAAACAGAAGGCTTTCCCCCTTTGTCATGGAACTGGAGACAATGCTGGAAAAGGAGGAAAGAAAGCAAAGACAAAGGAAAAAGAAGAATGGACAGATGGAGCTTTTTTAAAAAGGAGCGCCGGTAAACGATCAGAGGATTTGGATTATGAATGGGAAAAAGGGAAAAAGGAAAATCAGAAAAATTGGTAAAACATTGGTTTTCCTGGTCCTTTTCTTTTTTTCATGTCCAGGCCTATCCTTAGGGGATATTTACATGTATGTGGATGAAAGGGGCATTGTGCGTTTCAGTAATACGCCGACATCCTCATCCTATAAGTTATTTATGAAAGAAAAGGAGGAAAAAAACATCCTCCATCTAGGCCCACTTTCCTCTTATGATGATACCATCCGCATAGCAGCAAACTACCATGGCATGGATCCACTGCTTATCAAGGCTGTGATACGTGCGGAATCCTCCTTTAATCCCAAAGCCCTTTCTCCCAAAGGCGCCAAAGGACTTATGCAGTTGATGCCAGAAACCATCAAGGATCTTGGGGTGAAGGATCCCTTTCATCCAAGGGAGAACATCATGGCCGGAACCCGCTATCTGCGCATGATGCTGGACGCCTTTGACGGAGAGATTCACCTCGCCCTTGCAGCGTACAATGCAGGGCCTTCCACTGTGCGGCGTTATGGGGGCGTGCCTCCTTTTCCGGAAACCCAGAGTTACATACAAAGGGTCATGGATTTTTGGGAAAAATACAAAATGTGATACTGGGTAAAAAAGGTTGACATGAAAAAGCCTTTTTACATTCAGGAGTCAATACCCCTGAATGTAAAAAGGCTTATATTTTTTCAACCCAGTGAAAGGGATCCTGTTTTTCTCCGTACTGGATACCTGTGATTTCATCAAACAGCATGGAGGAGATGGGACCTGCCTTTCCTTCACGAAGGGTAAGGATCTCGTCCCCGTAGCGAATGGTGCCAACAGGAGAAATAACAGCAGCTGTTCCTGATCCAAAGGCTTCGCTTAAGGAGCCATTTTTATGGGCCTGGCAGATTTCATCCATAGAGATTCTTCTTTCCGATACCGTCAGACCTTTATGTTTTGCCATCTCGAGTACGGTATTGCGGGTAATGCCGGAGAGAATGCTGCCGTTAAGCTGTGGGGTTACAATGGTGTTGTCAATGACAAAAAAGATATTCATGGATCCAACTTCTTCCACATATCGGTGTTCTTTTCCGTCAAGCCAGAGTACCTGAGTATACCCTTCGCGCTGGGCTTCTTCGGAGGCATAGAGGCTGGCTGCATAATTGCCCGCTGTCTTGGCTTCTCCCACACCACCTGGTACAGCCCGCACATAGTCCTTTGTCACCCAGATTTTTACAGGATTGAATCCTTCCGCATAATAGGCGCCCACAGGGCAGAGGATGATAAAAAACCGGTAGGTATGGGATGCGCGTACGCCAAGGAAGGGGTCGGTTGCAATAATGGCGGGCCGGATGTAAAGAGAAGTACCTCGTGTGGAAGGGACCCAGTCCTTTTCTATGCGGACAAGCTCCTTCAGGCTCTGTAAGGCAAAGGCCGTATCCAATTCAGGTATGCACATACGTTTTGCAGAGCGATTGAAGCGTTCAAAATTATCCTTGGGTCTGAAAAGCTGGATATGTCCCTCTTTGGATCTGTATGCTTTAAGGCCTTCAAAAATGGCTTGGCCGTAATGCAGTACCGCTGTGGATGGGGGCAGGGAGAAATCACCGTAAGGAACAATACGGGGATCGTGCCATCCCTTTTGCGGAGCGTAGTCCATGAGGAACATGTGATCCGTAAATTGGGTGCCAAAGCTGAGGTTGTGGTCTTCGGGTTTTTTTCTGGGGTTTTGGGTGGCTGTAAAGGGGATGTTCATGGGCTTTTGTTTCTCCAGGTCTGGCGGCTTTACAAAAAGTCCTTGAAGAAGAGATTCATCTGGAAAGAAAGATCCTTTGGATCTTTCATCCGAAGGCTTTCCACAAGGATGTGGATACATGTCATGCTGAACGACCTTGATCCGGAGGGGTTGTTCCGGAAGCCGTAAGGTGTGGGGTTGCCATGATAAGGACCGTTACGGCTCGGGTTTTCTTTTTTTTTAAGATTCAAAAGTGCCTTTGAAGAAAAACTGTATTTTTACATCCGTTTCGTTATAAACCCTGGTTTTTGATTTTCAAAATAAATTTATTGCTTTTTGATACGGAAATTCTTTTTTTTCAACAAACCGGAAAGTATGAAAGTCCAAACGCAAGTAAAGGAGAGGATTCATGATAGATCAGGAGTTTCGTAACCAGGCTGTGCCCGTTCAGTTAACCCGGGAGAGCCGTTTTTGTTTTCGTTGTCACCCAGGCGTTTCCTGCTTTACGGATTGTTGCCGTAAAATCAATATCATGCTCACGCCTTATGATATCATTCGGATCAAAAACCGTATGGGAATTTCATCAGAAGAATTCCTTGCCGTATATACAGAGCCTAAAATGCTTGAAAAAACAGGTCTTCCCGTTCCTACCCTGCGTCTTCTGGATGATGAGAAACAGTCCTGTCCCTTTGTAAGGGATACGGAGGGATGTATTATTTATGCGGATCGTCCCAGCGCCTGTCGTTATTACCCCATCGGCATGGCAACCCGCAGTCATGTGGAAGAGCCCGCTGCCGGGGAAAGCGGGGATGATTTTTTCTTTATGATTAATGAGGATCGGTGCAAAGGTCATCAGGAAGAACAGGAATGGACGATTGAGGAGTGGCGCAGGGATCAGGGAGTGGATCTTCAGGATAAAATCAATGAAGGCTGGACGGAACTCATTGTAAGAAAAAAGAGTTTTGGCATGACCATGGATATGACGGAAAAAAGCAGAAAACTTTTTTTCATGGTCTGCTATGATATTGATGGTTTCAAACGCTTTGTGTTTGAGTCAGACTTTTTGAAGATGCATGACATTCATGCTGATCTGGTGGAAAGGATCCGAAGGGATGAGATTGCTCTTTTGCAATTCGGGTTTGACTGGCTGAGGGCTATTCTTTTCAAGCTGGATCCGGAAGGACGCTTTAAGGTGAAAGACAAGGAAGCAGAACGTAGAAAAAAATAAAAAAAGGTCCGATTTTTATCAGTCCCATGCCCGACCCAAGGAGGCATGGGACTGATTTATTTGAAAGGGCCCAAGGGTTCAGGGAGTCGCGTAACTGTCTTTGTAAAACAATCCTTCCCAACAAGAGGGATCGGTGAGACGTCTTTCAATGTTGAGATCAAAGAATTCCCCCACAGCTCCCAGTATCTTCGGATTTTTCTCATGAATTTCCCTGGCTGTGGCCAGAACCAGTTCAAAACCTTTCCGGCTCATCTTTCCAAGCGGTCTTCGGCAGGGGCCCGAAGGCATTCCAAGAAGCTGCATCAGGGTTTTCAGCGCAAGGGGGTTTCGTGCGCGACAGGTTACGGGACCATAGGGGCTTTCTTCCTTTGTGGTAACCGTTACCAGGCGGAACAGAGGCTCAATGTCTGAAAGAATTTTTGTGGCGTTTTCATGATCGCCCTTTGCCAGTGAAAGGGTCATTTCCGTGACAAAGGAAGGGGCGATGTTGGATGCAACGGAGATGATCCCGGAAGCGGCAATGGCTGGGTCCGTCATCATGGGAAAGGTTAAGGCGTCATCCCCGGAAAAGATCATGAAATCTTTTCCGCAGCACTCCCGGGTGCGTCGCATGTTGTCAAGGTTGCCTGTGGCTTCTTTTACACTGCGTACGTTTTTGAACTGATCATGCAGAATGGCCAGGTCTTCGGGCAGCATCTGTGCACCCGTGCGTCCTGGAATGATATAGGGAATAATATCCATATCAGGCAAAGCTTTTGCGACAGGCGCAATATATTCCCTGCGGATTTCCAGAGAACTGGGACCATTATAATAAGGATCCACCAGAAGAATGGCTTCAGCCCCACAGGCTGCGGCATGTTTGGAGGCATGCAGGGATTCTGTGGTGTTGTTGCTGCCTGCTCCTGCGATGCATAAGGCCTTTTGTTTACATCGGGCGGCAACCATTTCGATGACTTTGTTGTGCTCTTCCCAGTTGAGGGTAGGGCTTTCGCCTGTGGTGCCCACGGCAAGAATGCCGGTAACGCCGGATTGGATCTGAAAATCCACAAGACGTTCGAGGCCCGCATAATCCACAGCATTGTTAAGCATGGGGGTGACCAGCGCGGTATAGCAACCTGTGCGCATGTAAAGCTCCCTTCTGTGACGGTAAGCCAAAAAAACAAAGTAAAATTCGGATATAAAATAACCCCGATTCCCATGGAAAAAAATGAGGATTCAAAAATCCTCATTCCGGTTTTGAGTTCTTCAGGACCCAGAGAATCCTGAAGAAGGAGGGGTAATTTTTAAACTTTTTGGATGTGGAAGATATATTTTCATGATGATCCCTGAATATGGCATGGCCTTAATGGTAAAGATGAATCCATGGGTACAGATTTTTTTCATGAACTGCTTTCAGGGAGAATCCGTTTGTCCGCGTATCACAGATTTCAGGCTTTGACAAGTTTTAACCCTTTGGGAATACAGCAAAGACAAATCTTCTTGACATGAAGGGACAGGCCATACTAACGGTTTTTTGTCAAAAGACTTTTATACCATCCAGGAAACCCGGATATCTTGCGGGTCTGTCCGCATTGTTTGACCCTTAATCTTAAAAGGTGAAAAATGAATATGTCCAAGGCGCAGAATGCCGATGAATATATTGCCCAGCAGCGCATGGCCCTGGCGTCAAACGCAGAATGTGGCGCAACACATTATAATCTCGCCGTGGCCCTGATGGGTCAGAAAAAATATGAGGAAGCCGAGTCCCACCTGCATGAGGCAATTTCCTGCAGCCCCAACCTTGCTGAAGCCTTTGTACAGCTCGGGGGCATATGTCTTCAGCGAGGGGATGTGGAAGGCTGTCTGCATTACAATAAGCGCTCCATAAAAGCCCGGGCTGGTTTTGCGCCCGGATATGCAAATATTGGTTTTCTTGAGCTTCAGAATGGCAATGTGGATGAAGCCATCAAAAATCTGCAGAAAGCCATTGTTTTTAATTCTCGGCACATCCAGGCCTACACTACCCTGGCTTCCGCCCTGCTGGCCAAGGGCCTTGTGGATGAATGTATCGAGGCCTGCATGAAGGCCATTGAAATTCAGCCAGATTTTCCAATAAGTTATAATAATCTTGCTGTGGCCTACCTGGAAAAAAAGGATTATGAAAAGGCCATTGAAAATGCGGATAAAGCGGAATCCCTCGGATACCCGATTGCAGAAGGTCTGAAAAAAGAGCTGGAGGCCTATCGGAGAACCTGATCGTGTTCCCCTTTGTCTGAAGAAAAAGATCCTGTTTTCACCCATGAAGTCAGATCTGAAAGCAGGATCTTTCAACCGTGAGGCGTTTTTTATTTTGAATATCTTAAAAACGGAAAATTCATGCCCACATACCAATATGCCATTTCAGGGATTACCGATGTGCTTTTACGTGAAAATCCCTTTTTTTATGAGGCGCTTCCATCCAGCAGGCATCGGGCAGGGGGAGATAAGAATCCGGGGTGTGGGGTTTTTCTGGAAGGCGTTGCAGAATTTCTGAAAAATCATCTTCAGATTCTTGAAGAACACTATGGAGAGAAAATTGAAACCATCCGGATCATTCTTGAAAAGCACGGGGCCTTCTACCATCCCTGCCGGGTGATCCTGAACAATCTTGCCCATCGGCCCCTGGCGGTGAATGGGGCTGTTACGGATGAGGCCAGGACAGTGATGAAAAAGGAGGTGGCAGCACTTCAGAATCTTTGGAGCCAGGGCATGGGAAAAGCGCTCCCAGAAGTTTTTTTCACAGAGGATCTCATCTTAGATGAAGAGGGCAGGGCCTCTTTTTTTGCAGCCCCATGGTTTGAAGGGTTCTGTGAATTCCATTGGTCTTTACAGAAAAAGACCCTGGGAATTCTCCTCTGGGAAGACGGGGGAGAGCAAAAACCCATGAAAAAAGAAGCATTACAGTCCCTGTTCCAACAAGCAGCCGCCATTCTCACCCGGGCCTATGATTTTGACTGTTTCAGACAGATTTTTCCATGGCACCATGCTGCGGGGGATTTTGTGGCCCGCGTTCAGGGTCTGGATGTGGATGTACGTCTTATTACCGTGCGGCAGTATGAAAACCTGTTTTCCCTTGATCCGGGGGGGGCGGAATTTTCCGATAAAGTGGAAGCTTTGATGTATTTTCTATGGAATATGCTACTGCGCATGCGCCTGGATCGTCTGGATGGGATTGGCGAACTTGTATGGGCCCCGGATTTTGTGGTTCCATCGGCCATATCGGGCTTTTTTGAAGGCCTTTCGGAAAAAGCAGCCCGCCGCGAGGATATCGCCATTGTCATGGAAGCCCTGCCTGACATTGTCCTTGCCGGTGGAGAGGAAGGACTTTTTGAAACCCATGAGGAAATCGTTTCTGCTTACAATCCCAAGGCTCCGGAGATTGGACTTATCCGTGATCATTTAAGGTCTCATACCAATCTTGTCCATGAAATATTCAGACAGCAAAAAAGGGAAAAGCGGAGTTCGGATGCATGAAAGCACCAGATAGGGAGATATGAGAAAGTCTGTACCCTATATGAAGGGTTTTATTCGGAAAATTGATAAATAACACTTGTTGGTTTTTTTGAAAAAAACCCTTTTTTATTGACAATGAAGCGATCACGTCCTATATGATCCATCTTTGAATAGACAGAATACATGGTTGTTTGAAAGCTACCAGAAACATAGATGTAAATGATGTTTTACTGTTATGGTGAGTTCCCCCCTGATTATGCATCAGGATTGTAAATCTTTCACATGGAGGTAAGGCAATGGCAAAACACGAAACTCCGTTGTTGGACCAGCTGGAGTCTGGCCCTTGGCCGAGCTTCGTCTCCGACATGAAGCTTGAAGCTGAAGTTCGTGCCAAAAATGAAGCAGGCATTGAATTTCAGGTTCCGGTGGATGTCGTGGATGACCTGCTGGGTGTTCTGGAACTTTCTTATGTACACGGCCGGACCCACTGGAAACACGGGGGTATCGTAGGTGTATTCGGTTATGGTGGCGGTGTTATCGGCCGTTACTGCGACCAGCCTGAAATGTTCCCTGGCGTGGCCCATTTCCACACCGTACGCGTGGCTCAGCCTGCGGGTAAGTACTACAAGGCGGAATACCTGCGTCAGCTGATGGATATCTGGCAGATGCGCGGTTCCGGTATGACCAACATGCACGGTTCCACAGGCGATATCATTTTCCTGGGTACCCGTACCGAGCAGCTTGAAGAAATTTTCTATGAGCTGACCCACAATCTCAATACGGACCTTGGCGGCTCCGGCTCCAACCTCCGTACCCCTGCGGACTGCATCGGTTCTTCCCGCTGTGAGTTTGCCTGCTATGACACCAACGCGCTGTGTCATTTCCTCACCAACCAGTACCAGGATGAGCTGCATCGTCCCGCCTTCCCCTACAAGTTCAAGTTCAAGTTTGACGGTTGCCCCAATGGTTGCGTAGCTTCCATCGCCCGTTCAGACATGAGCTTCATCGGTACCTGGAAGGACGATATCCGCATTGACCAGGAAGCGGTTCAGGCCTACATCGGTGGTGAGATTGCTCCCAACGGTGGTGCCTTCAAGGGTCGTGACTGGGGTGCCTTCGACATTCAGAAGGAAGTGATTGACCTTTGCCCCACCGAGTGCATGTGGATGGAAGGCAAAGAGCTGAAGATTGACAACAAAGAGTGCAATCGCTGCATGCACTGCATCAACGCCATGCCCCGCGCCCTCCGCGTAGGTCAGGAAACAGGTCTTTCCATCCTGGTTGGTGCCAAGGCTCCCATCCTGGATGGTCAGCAGATGGGTTCTCTTCTGGCTCCCTTCGTGGAAGTGAATCCCGAAGATGATTACTCCGCAGTTACGGAAGTAATTGAATCCATCTGGGATTGGTGGATGGAAGAAGGCAAGAACCGTGAGCGCCTTGGTGAACTTATCCGCCGCGCCGGTTTCCAGAAAATGCTGGAAGTCACTGGTATTGCGGCCGATCCCCGCCACGTCAGCGAACCCCGTTGCAACCCCTACATCTTCTGGAAAGAAGACGAAGTACCCGGTGGCTGGGAGCGTGACGTCAAAGAATACAGAAAACATCACAAGCGCTAAGAAGGGGAGGGTTATTCCATGGCTTTTGTATCCTCTGGTTACAATCCGAATGCTCCGCTGGAAAATCGGATTACCGATATCGGCCCGCGGCACTTTGAAGAATTTTATCCCCCGGTCATCAAGGCCAACAAGGGAAAATGGCTGTATCATGAAATCATTGAGCCCGGCGTTCTGGTGCATGTCGCAGAAAGCGGTGACGAAGTTTATACCGTTCGTTGCGGTGGTGCCCGTCTCATGTCCGGCACCCTGATCCGGGAAATCTGTGACATCGCTGACAAACACTGCGATGGCTATCTGCGGTTCACCACCCGTAACAACATCGAGTTCATGGTGGACTCCAAAGACAAGGTGGAAGCCCTCAAGGCAGACCTGAAAGACCGCAAGTTTGCAGGCGGTTCCTTCAAGTTCCCCATCGGTGGCACGGGTGCCGGGATCTCCAACATCGTTCATACCCAGGGCTGGATTCACTGCCATACGCCTGCGACGGATGCTTCCGGCACCGTGAAGGCCACCATGGATGAGATGTTCACGGATTTCCAGGATATGCGTCTTCCTGCCAAACTGCGCATTGCCATGGCCTGCTGCCTGAACATGTGCGGTGCTGTTCACTGCTCCGACATCGCCATCCTCGGTTACCACAGAAAACCGCCGATGATCGACCACGAGTACCTGGACAAGCAGTGCGAAATTCCCCTGGCCATTGCTTCCTGTCCCACAGCGGCCATCAAACCCGCCAAGCATGAGCTTGAAAATGGCACCAAGGTGAATACCGTTGCCATTAACAACGAGCGCTGCATGTACTGCGGTAACTGCTACACCATGTGCCCCTCACTGCCCATTTCCGACACCGAAGGTGACGGTATTGTTCTCATGGTGGGCGGCAAAATCTCCAACCGCATCAACCCGCCCAAATTCTCCAAGGTTGTTGTGGCCTTCATTGAAAATGAGATGCCCCGCTGGCCCAAAATGACCCAGACCATCCGCCGCATGGTGGAAGCCTATGCCAAGGACGCCAGAAAGTACGAGCGCGTTGGCGATTGGGCAGAGCGCATTGGTTGGGAGCGTTTCTTTGAGAAGTGTGAAATCGAGTTTACGCACCACCTGATCGACGACTTCCGCGATCATGCATACTACACCTGGCGGCAGACCACCCAGTTCAAGTTTTAAGAACTGAGTCTTTTGCTTCATAAGGCCGGTACCCTTCAAGGTACCGGCCAAAACTTTTTTCTTATGGAGGCACAGCAATGGCACTTCCGGATAATGCAAAAGAGATGGTTCTGGATTACATCCAGAACAAATCCAAGTCAAAATCTAAGTTCTATCTGAAGGATTTTTACACCATCTTTCCCGAAGAAGGCCCCCGTACTGTAAAAAACTTCATCAACAAGATGGTGGGTGAAGGAATTCTGGAATACTGGTCTTCCGGTTCTTCCACCATGATCGGCCTCAAGGGCGCTGGCAAGCAGGCGGGCGCTGAGGGCGAAGGCGCTGAAGCTGCTGAATAATTTTTTTTGTTGGATTATTTTAAAGAATCTGCTTTCTGAACGGAGCACCCTGCTGCATGTCTTATGATATTCCACGTGTTGCCGTTGCCGCCTTAAGGGGAGGGTCGGGGAAAACCATTCTTTCCATAGGTCTTGCTGCGGCATGGACGCAGGCTGGAAAGCTTGTGGCTCCTTTCAAGAAAGGTCCAGATTATATTGATGCCGGCTGGCTGGCGTTTGCCACTGGTCGGCATTGCTATAATCTGGATACCTACCTCTGCGATCCCGCTGTTGTACGTCATTCCTTTTTCCATCACGCTCAGGATGCCCATATCGCCCTCATTGAGGGAAATCGGGGCCTTTATGATGGCATTGACCTTGAAGGTAACACTTCCACAGCCGATATTGCCAAACTGGTGGACGCCCCTGTGCTTTTATGTCTGGATGTGACCAAAAGCACCCGGACCATGGCGGCCCTGGTTCTGGGGTGTCTGCATTTTGACCCGGATCTGCGCATCTGCGGAGTTATTCTGAACCGGGTGGCGGGTGCCCGTCATGCGGGGATTCTCACCAAAGCCATTGAGTACCACACCGGTGTTCCCGTTCTTGGCGCCATTCCCAAGCTGAGAGATCAGGATTTTCCCGAACGCCACATGGGCCTGGTGCCCAGCCAGGAGCATGGATGGGCTTCCCACTCCATCCGGACGGCTGGGGCTGTGGTGAAGGAACATGTGGATCTGGATAGGCTTTTCCGCCTGGCTCAGCCGGTTTCGGATTCTTCTGCATGGGATGACAGCAGGACTTTTTCTGGGGTAATGCAAGAAAGGGAAGATCGTGTGAGAATCGGTTTTCTTCGGGATGCTGCCTTTCAGTTTTATTATCCTGAAAATCTTGAAGCCCTGGAAGATGCAGGAGCGGAACTGATTGCCATTAACAGTCTTGAAGATGCAACTCTTCCGGATATTGACGCCCTTTACATAGGAGGCGGTTTTCCGGAAACCCACGCAGCAGCCCTGGTAGGGAATGCAGGCTTGCGGGAGGATATCCGCAGAGCCGCCCATGGCGGGCTTCCCATTTATGCCGAATGCGGCGGTCTCATGTACCTGGGAGAAGCTCTGGTTCTGGATGGAAGCGCCTATCCCATGTGCGGAGTCTTTCCCGTGCGTTTTGGTTTCAGTGAAAAACCCCAGGGGCATGGGTATGTGAGGGTCGAGGTAACAGGTGAAAATCCCTTTTATCCCAAAGGCCTCTGCATCCGAGGCCATGAATTTCGTTATTCAAGGGTGGAATTCATAGAAGATAATTATCCCTGCGCCTTTTCCATGAAAAGGGGGGTTGGCATTGCAAAGCGCCAAGACGGCCTTGTTTTTCGCAATACCCTTGCCGCGTATACCCATATTCATGCCATGGGTACACCGGAATGGGCGCCTGCCATGGTGACACAGGCCCGGAATTTCAGATCAGGCCGCGCCTGATACAGATGCAGACCTTGGGGAGCAGCCTTTCCCTTACGCTTTTAAATCTTTCTTTTGAGAAAAACTCTGGCAAGGCCTCTATTTCGAGTTGGGATTTTCCGGGTATAAAGAACAATCATAAAAAAGGGTGAAGGCAAAAATTATTTTTGCCTTCACCCTTTTTTGATATGCACGACCTGATCCCCTCGTTTCCCCTTTTTCCCCTCAGGATCGTGTCGGTTCTTTTTTTTGCGTGTTGCGATCAGTGCCTATCTGGCATGGCACTGATTGCACATGACCGGTGTTCTCGTGCGATCTCCGGTTTTCTGGTTTACTTCCCTGTGGCAGCTGATGCAGTTTTCATGGATGGCTTCAGCGTGGTAGGCCAGGCGTTCCTGTTTGGAAAGCCTGGGAGCATCTTTACCCTTGGGACGCTCACCTGGAATGCTGTGGCACGCTGCGCAAGACTGCACAGGATCTCCCATTTTCAGATCCAGGGGTTGCCCTTTGTCATCATGGTGACATTCACCGCAGGAAATCCCATAGTCTTCGGCGTGTTTTTTGTGGGTGAAAGACACAATGGATCTTTGATGTTCCTGATAAATGGGATTTTTCATTTCAATGACATCACTGACCTCGGTTTTTCCAGGGCCTGAAGCCAAGGCGATGGCTGCTGCGCAGAGCAGGGCGGCGGATCCGAAAACCGCCAGAATGAGTTTTTTCTTTTTTCGTGGATGCATGGGAACCTCCTGATTGTGGGGTGGGAAAAAGAGGAGCGTCCAGCGAGGGGGCCGGAGTTTCCTTAGGATAAGCATGAGGATGAATCAGCCTTGTGGATCGGATGGATCCTTGTTTGTGTTGTGGAAGGCCCTGGCACCCAGAATGCTTATTTCATACAGAAGAACCAGGGGAATGGCCATCATGACCTGGGTGATGACGTCAGGCGGCGTCAGGATGGCGGCTAAAGTGAAAAAAATCAAAAGGGCGTATTTTCTGTTTTTTGCAAGAAAGTTTGGGGTAACAAGTCCGAGTTTTGCCATGCCCGTGAGAATCAGGGGCATTTCAAAGACAAAGCCAAAGGCCAGAAGCATTTTACTTGAGAAGGAAAGGTATTCTTTCATGGAAGGAAGGGCCTGGATATTTTCTGTGGCAAAACCGAGGAAAAATCGGAAACCCCATGGAAAAACGATGAAATACGCAAAGAGTGCTCCGCCCACAAAGAAAATTCCGGAAAGAAAAATAATGGGGATGAGAAATTTTTTTTCTTTTTTATAGAGTCCCGGAGAAACAAAAAGCCAGAATTCCGTAAGAACATAAGGAAATGCGAGAAGAAAACCTCCCAGAAACGCCACTTTGAGATATGTAAAAAAAGCTTCGGGAAGACCGGTAAAGATCATGGCGGATCCCGTCCCCATGGCTTCCTGCAGGGGGGATACCAGGATAAAAAAAAGCTGCTCCTTGAAACCGTAGCAAAAAAGAAAGCCAATGAGGATGGCAATCATACAGCGGACCAGCCGCTTACGGAGTTCGGTCAGATGATCCATGAGGGAGAGGGATTCAGCCTGCATGGTTGTCTTCTTTTTCCTTTTTATTTTCCGGAGCTTTCAGATTTTTTTGGGTCTCAGGAGGGGGGGCTTCCGCATTTAAAGCCTCTTTGAAGTCTTTGGATGCATTTTTGAATTCACCAAAGGCTTTTCCCAGAGAACGGGCAAGGTCCGGAAGTTTTTTGGGACCAATGACGATCAGCGCCAGGGCCAGGATCAGAAGTATTTCCGGCATGCCCATACCAAACATGAAATTCCTCCCTTTTTATAAAAAAAATACGGTGTTTGCCGTATTGATTCAGGTCATATATCTAGCTTTTCAGGGCTTTTCTGTCAAGGAAAGCGCCGAAAGGAGGGGGGAAAACATGCATACCCATTTTTCAGTGTTCAGAGAAAAATGGGCAAAGCCCTGTGAATGCGGATACCTTTAAAATCCATGCGGACATCGTAGCAAAGAATTTCCACGCCAGTTTTATGGGCATTGCGCAAGGATGCGGTATAGGCCGGATCGATTTCTCCGGCTGGCCGGAAACCCTTTGCATCTTCCCTCTGTACGAGAAAGAAGACCACAGCTCTTTTCCCCTTTTTGATGAGCAAGGAAAGTTCGTCCATATGCTTTTTGCCCCGGACTGTGACAGCATCGGGAAAGGCGGCAAGGCCATCGAAGATCTGCGTGCAGTTTTTCACTTCCACAAAGCATTCTTTTTTTTGTGATCCGGAAAGACGTATATCCATGCGTGCGTTTTCTGTGATGACTTCCCTTTCAAGATTTTCGTATCCGGAAAGTTCTGGAATCAGCCCCTTTTCTATGGCAAGGGAGACGAGTTTGTTGGGAATCAGGGTATGGACGCCCACAGGGCTTTCTTCCATTTCAATGACATACCAGGTGTAGGCAAGCTTTCTTTTGGGACCAGGTTGAAAAGCCACCCAAACGGGTCGGCCCGGTGTGCTGCAATGGGTCATGGCTCCGGAATTGGCGCAGTGTGCTGTGATGGTTTTTCCGTTTTCCAGAAGAACATCCGCAAGAAAACGTTTGTAGCGACGCAGGAGGATTCCCTTGGTAAGGGGGGGCCAGGAAACAATATTTTCTTCACAAGGCATGATGAGACTTTCCGGTGCAGGGGCTTCGTGTTAAGGTTTTGGGTACGAATTTTCCATGGATAAAGGGCACAATGGAGGGAAAAATGGCTCTGTTTGAACCTTGGCACCTCTGGGTGCTTTTGGGCATCGCATTAATGGTGGGGGAGATGTTTACCCTGGGGTTTTTTCTGGCCTGCTTTGGTGTGGCCGCTCTGATGGTAGCCCTTGTATCCCTTCTGGGGACAGGCCTTGTTTTTCAGGTTTTCATCTTTTCCCTCATCAGCCTTGTCTGTATTTTTACCGTACGCCCTTTTCTTTTACGGTTTTCTTCGGCAAAAGCAAGGGAGATACGCACAGGCGTGCGTGCGCTGGCAGGAGAGACGGCCCTTGTGGAGGAGGCTTTCGGAGGGCCGGGCAGCCATGGGAAGATAAGAATCAGAGGGGAAATCTGGCGCGCTATGGGAAAAAATGGAGAGGTTTTCTCGAAAGGAGATCTTGTGGTGGTGGAATCGGTCAGTGGCGTGACCCTTGTGGTGCGTCCTGTTCATGAACAAAACAAGGAGAAACGATGATGGAACCACTGTTGATGGTTGTAGGTTTTCTGGCTTTTTTTGTTGTTGTTTTTGCCATTAAGGGTCTGAAAATCATCCAACAGGCAGAAACCATGATTGTGGAGCGCCTGGGCCGTTTTCACCGGGCTCTGGACAGTGGCATTAATATTCTGTGGCCTTTTTTTGATCAACCCCGTCAGGTCCATTGGCGTTATGTGACCCAGGATTCTTCCGGAGAGCGGCGGGTGACCATCACCAAACTGACAGATCGTATTGATCTTCGGGAAACGGTGTATGACTTTCCCCGTCAGAACGTGATCACGAAAGACAACGTGACCATGGAAATTGATGCGCTTTTGTATTTCCAGGTCACAGACGCCATACGGGCGGTGTATGAGGTGGCCAATCTGCCCCAGGCCATCGAAAAACTCACCCAGACCACCTTGAGAAATGTGGTGGGGGAAATGGATTTTGATGAGTGTCTGGCTTCCCGGGAGATCATCAACACCAAATTGCGTAGTATTCTGGATGACGCCACGGACAAGTGGGGTGTTCGGGTAACACGCGTGGAGCTTCAGGATATCACCCCGCCTGCGGAAGTGCAGGAGGCCATGGAGAAGCAGATGCGGGCGGAAAGGGACAGAAGAGCCGCCATCCTCAAGGCAGAAGGGGAAAAACGCGCTGCCATTCTTGAGGCGGAAGGGGAAAAGGAAGCGGCCATCAACCGGGCGGAAGGGGAAAAGCGGGCGACCATTCTGGAGGCGGAAGGCGAGGCTGAAGCAAGGTATAAAATTGCATCCGCAGAAGCCATGGCCATCATGAAACTTGTGGAAGCTTTTAAAGACAGACCCGGTGATCCCGCCAACTACCTCATAGCCGTACGCTATATTGAAGCGCTGAAGGAAATGGCTGAAGGAAAAGAAAACAAGATCATCTACCTTCCCTATGAAGCCACCAATTTCCTGGGATCCATTGGGGGCATTCGGGACATGTTCAAGGGATAGGAAAACAACGTGAACCCATTGGATATTGCAGCCATACCTGAGAAGATCCGGGGGAATGTCCAGGTGAACCTTCCCTTCCGCATGCGTCATCTTTATATGGAAAGTTTTCTCGCTCTGGGATTGAATCCGGAAATCGGTATTGACGCCGAAACGCTTGACAATGTGGGCATGGAAGAATTCAAAGCCGTGGCCAGGGCTTTTCAGAAAAAGGGAAGGCGGATTACCCTGCATGGTCCTTTCATGGACTTGTCTCCCGGCTCTCCTGACCCGGCCATTCGCAGAGCTTCCATGGAAAGAATGCAGCAGTTTCTGGATGTACTTGTTGTATTTGAACCTTTTTCCGTGGTTTGCCATGGGGGATGGGAAAGCCGCCGTTACGACTGGATCCGGGATGCCTGGTACCAGAACGCAGTGGTTTTCTGGAAAGAAGTTGCGGGTTTTGTGAAAAAAAGACGCTCGAGGCTCTATCTTGAAAACGTGTACGAAGATAAGCCCGAAGACATGCTGAGCCTTCTGGAGCTTTTACACTCCGAGGGGGTGGGATTCTGTCTGGATACCGGGCACACAGCAGCTTTCGGATCGAGGGATCTTTCCAGGTGGGTGGCAGTGCTGGGGGCTTTTGTCTGTGAGATCCATCTCCATGACAACAAGGGCGTCAGCGATGCCCATCTACCGCCAGGTCAGGGGAAAATCGACTTTTCAGCTTTAAAAATTTTGTTGCAGGGAAAAGGGGAAAGACCTTTTCTTACCCTGGAGCCCCATGAGGAAAAAAATCTTTATCCTTCCCTGGATTGGATTGCCCGGGAGCTTGGGGATCTTTTTTAACCTGTATGCCCTTTTTTCTCTGAAAGAATGCCTGCCGGGTATGCTTTTTTCGCTATGTTTAAAACCCGTTGATATCCTGGTGACAGCGCCTTATCCGATGTTCACAACCTGTTTACAATCTCTGCTTTATACTGTCAGGCCTGTGCTGCCCTCATGGGGATGGGAGGATGGAGTATGAAACCAATGGGTTTTTTTGATGGAGAGATCCTGGGGAAAAGGGAAGTCCAAGAGGACAGCCGGGTGAATGAAAGACTGGACTCGGGGTTTCGACTCCACGTGCTCGCGGATGGAATGGGTGGAGAAAAGGGAGGGCAGATTGCCAGCCAGACGACATGTGGGGCTTTTCAGGCTTTTTTTGAGACACGGCCTGTTTCCACCAACCCGGAAGAGGACCTCTGGGAAGCGCTGGATGTCGCCAATGGGGCTTTGGCCAAGGTTGTACGTGGGCAGCCGGAGCTGGAAGGCATGGGGACAACCCTGATCGCCCTTCTCCTGAATGAGAAAACCCATGCCTTCAGTTTTATCAGTGTGGGTGACAGTCCTCTTTACCGCCTGTCTTCCTCTGGCCTGAAACGTATCAATGCCAATCACGCCTATGCCGAGGAGCTGGACAGGATGGTACGTGATGGTCGGATACACAGGAAGGAAGCCATGGAGCACCCAAGTCGGCATGCCCTGACCAGTGCGATCATGGGCAAACCCATCCCTCTCGTGGATACAGGATCGGGTGTTCTGAAAGCAGGTGAGCGCTTGCTTATGGCCAGTGACGGTATTCAGACGCTTCGGGATCGTGAAATCGAAGAACTTCTGAAAGGGGAAGGCAGGGATCTGGAGTCTGCGGTGAAGGGATTGTTACGCGCTGTGGAAGAAAAGGATTTTTTTCATCAGGACAATGTGACGGTGATTCTTCTGGAGGCTGCGGATAGGGAGGTTTTTTTAGACTGAGGATGTCTGAAGTTTAAGAAAATTATATAGGGACTGTTCATAAGTATGGCGTTATGAACAGTCCTTTGTTTTTAGAAAGGAAGTGTTGAAAACGTGTTGAAAGAAATGTGTCTTGTGATTTTGAACGTGGTTTTTATCCGATGTTTGTTCAAAAAAGACCGTTTATGAACAATTCCATTCCTCAGGAAAAAAGCGATTCATTTTTTTGAAGTTGAAAAAACCTTGCTCTTGTTTGGTTTTTACCCGTTTTTATCCATGTTGAAAATTTGCTGATACCGTGTGAATAACCTCCGGTTTACTGCTGAAAACCTGTCAAAATCTCCCAGAATTTCAAGCCCAGGAACGAGGGAGCGCACAACGGGAATCCGGAGATCTTCCCGGGTGAGAGGGACATGAATGGGATTGTATCCATTGGCAACCAGGCAATCTTCCACCCGTTTCAGGTCGGCTGCGGGATTGTTTGTTGAAAAGTCGGCAAAGGTTTCAAGATGGCGGCAGGCAAGGGGGAAGTCGGGCCTGCCGCTGGGAGGACCTGGAAAGGGCCAGGGTGTTTCCGTGAGTGCGGAAAGCAGGGCTTTTTTGCCTGAAAGATGGGTTCCGGTTCCCCGGATGACGGCTCCGTCTTTTCCCAGCACAAGGCAGCGGTAAGAAGGGATGCCGAATTCCGTGGTGATGTCTTCAAAAAAAGGATGGATTCCATGGTTTTCATAGGCTTGAAAAAGGTTCTGAACTTCCGGATCCTCGGATTGAATCCGAAAGCAGTTGGAGGGAGTATGGGGCATGGTGGCTTCGGCATCCCGTTCGATGACCTCCAGAAGTCCAGAGAGGCGGGCTCCTTCTTCTGAAGCGCCTGCAGCAAAACCTGTGGATCCCAATGCGGTAAAAAGCTGGGCCTCGGGAAGATTGGAAAAGAGAACCACACACTGCACGGGTACAAGGCAGGAATGCCTGCCCGTATGGGTGATCCGTTCACCGGGCATCCACCACAGGGGAAGGTCTGGCATGGGGGCTTCCAGCAGAAGGGTGTTGGGATCAAGGGCGGGAAGGTTTTCTTGCTGAAGTTCTGAAAACAAGGCTCTGCGGATGGGCGTTGGGTTGAGGCGCAGAGCGATTCGACCTTCGGCGACTCCGGCAAAGGCGGTAATTCTTTCCGCAGCTTCCATGAGACAGGCAACACGGGCGGAATCCAGGGAAAGGCCTCGGCCGTAGCTGGTTTGTAAGCCGGTGAGCCGGTGTTCATATCCAGGGATATCCACAGATCTGTCCAGTTCCCATTCCCGGAGAATGGCGATGGGACTCAATGAGGCCGTGTGTCTTTTTTCTGAGGCAAGAAGATGTCTATGGGGCTTGAGGCGTTCCATGGCGGCATAAAATACATCCATGGGACCTGGTACGGGCGGGCAGGGTGGGGCGTGCAGGGGGATTTTATCAATGGGAACAGGGGCAGAGGGTAGTGCGGGACCCGAAAGTTTTGGCAGGGGCAGCGGGAATGGTTTTTGGGTATGGGGAATCTTCAGCCTGAAAATATTGTCATGGAGCACTCGGATCCATGCTTGTCTGGAGGGATCCTGGGGGATACGCAGGTAGGCCAGGGGGGAGTGGCCGCTTGTTTGATCAGGCTCTGTGGGGATGCCCGTGGCTTCCTGAGCCTCCCTCAGGGCGTGGAGAAAAAAGGGGCTCTTGGAAAAGGGCATCTGGCTGCGATGTTGTGGATCCATGTGAAGAATTTTTTCCAGAAGAAAGCTCCGCAAAAAGGGATCTTCCGGGCGGGCTTGGCATAAAAAAAATAAATTTTCAAATGAGGGTTCCGGCAGAGGGCTGGGGCGAAAATATCCTGTGGCGCTCTGGGTCGTTTTGTGCTGCATGGAAAAATGAATCATTTTTATATCCTGTTTTTTTACTTTTTTATTTTAAATGAGCTAAAAAAGCACCTTTTCTTTCGGGCGAAAGTGTGGCAAAGGCTCTGGGACTACGGAAAGGAAATTTCAGAGTGCCAAAAGATCCTGAACGCATAGCGTGGAACCCATACCATTGTTCCGGAAATCCGAAAAGAAAAAGCCTTTTTCCTGTAATCCGGAAGGAGGGTGGGTGTTTTTGTGGAAGAGGTCTTTTTTCCATATGTAGTGTTTTTTTGAAAGGCAATCTTTGTATGATGTGTTTTTTTCTGAAATCAGGTTTTTTTTGGATAACTCCTTCTTTTTGCTTTTATTCTTGACATATAAAGGAGGCTTCGAGTATAAGTCGCCATTCTAAGATGATAAGTCATTCAGGAGCCACAGGGACGGAGACTGTGGGGTTTCTCCTTAAAAAATCCGGATATTCGAGGTTGTAAAAATGGAGTTCAAAGCCTTACTGGAGCACTGTGGTGCAAAAGTCGCTGAGCGTTGGATCACGCTTGTGGTGAAAACCTATCCGGCAAAACGAAGCCAGGCTTTTTTTCTGAATGAAAAGGATCCCTTTGACAATCCTGTGGGGCACACGCTGCGCACGGCCCTTCCCGCAGTCTGGACAGCGCTCCTGGAAGGTCTTGGGGATGCGGACCTGGAGCGTCTCCTGGATCCTGTGATCCGTATTCGTGCGGTACAGGAGTTTACCCCGAAAGAGGCCGTTACCTTTGTTTTTTACCTCAAAGACCTTGTTCGGGAAGCCTTGGATGAAAAAAAATCCCTTGTGAGCCTTTCCGAGGCACAGCTTTATGCCCTTGACAAACGTGTGGATGATCTGGCCCTGATTGCCTTTACCCTTTATATGCAGTGCAGGGAGCAGATATGGTCCTTTAAGTCCCGGCATGTGCTGGAAAGAAGCATCAATCTGCTGGAAAAGGCAGATATTCTCTGTGAAGTGAAATCTTTGGGCGTGGACATTCTACCCCAGCGGATTTACAGGAAAATACAGCGGGATGCCGCCGCTAAAAAGGAAACGATCACCCAGTAGACGTATCCGAAAGGCCTTTTTCAGAGGCTGCGAAGACGATAAAGGGGGGATGTCTAGGGTTAGAAGGCTGCTGTATGAAAACATAAGGTCTTTTTCGGATTCTCGGGTGGATTCTGAAAAGGCGTTTTTTTACAGAAAGTCCTGTTCATAGGGTTTAAGGGCAGCGGATGCCTGGGGTTTGTGTCGGCAAATTCCAGATCTCCGGTGTCGGCAGAATCAATTTTGGACCGGAGGCAACTCCGGATCGGTGTTCCTTGCCGAAGAGAGAGGTAGTGTCCATGAATCAACACCTGCTTTATTCCCTTGCGGCGGTAGTGGTTCTCGGTTTCATCGGCTATGCCGGTGGAAGCGGACTTCCCTATTTGTTTGGGGTGGTCATACCCTATGCCGCCATGGTGCTGTTTTTTGCAGGGTTCGCCATGCGGATGCTGGGCTGGGTGAAATCCCCGGTTCCCTTCCGCATCCCGACCACCTGCGGACAGCAGCAATCCTTTTCCTGGATCCAGCATTCCAAATACGACAACCCCTCGGATACCAAGGGTGTGCTTGTGCGTATGCTGCTGGAAATTTTCCTTTTCCGATCCCTGTTCCGCAACACGCGAAACGAGATCCGGGAAGGAAAAATCACCTATAACCTGGAAATCTGGCTGTGGCTCTTCGGCCTTGTTTTCCACTACTCCTTCCTTGTGGTTCTGGTGCGGCACCTGCGCTTTTTCCTGGAGCCCCTTCCCGCCGTGCTGAAGGTTGTAGAAACCCTGGACGGCATTCTGCAGATCGGCCTTCCGGGCATCATGCTTTCCGGCTTCATGCTGCTGGGCGCGGTGCTGTTCCTCTTTGCACGCCGTATTCTCATTCCCCAGGTGCGCTATATCTCCCTCATGGCGGATTATTTCCCCCTGCTGCTCATTGTGGCCATTGCAGGTACGGGAATTTCCCTGCGTTACTTCACCAAGGTGGATATTTTCACCGTTAAGCAGATGACCATGAGTCTTGCCACCTTCAGCCCCATGGTTCCCGAAGGCATTGGCGGGCTTTTCTATGCCCACCTTTTCCTGGTCTCAGTGCTTTTTGCCTATTTCCCCTTCTCGAAACTCATGCACTCCGGCGGTATTTTCTTAAGCCCCACCCGGAACCTGGCCAACAACAGCCGGGCTGTGCGTCATATCAACCCCTGGAATCCCAAGCTGAAGTTCGTCACCTATGCGGATTATGAGGACGAATTCAGAGAGAAGATGATCGAGGCCGGTCTGCCGGTGGAAAAGAAGGAGTAAACCATGGTCGATATTCCCAAAGCGGATGAGCTGCTCCAGATCGACAGGACGCCGACCAAGGAGTTCTGGATGGATGTGCCTCCGGATCTGTCCGAAGGTCGATTCTGTTATCCGGCCAAACCCAAGAATCTGGAATACCTGGGGCTTCCCAATGCCCGTGAATGGAGCCCATCGGATGAAGACTGGAAACTGCCTGCGGACTGGCAGAAGATCGTCCATGAAGGCTTCAAGGAGAGACTGGACAAGTACCGCTCTCTGAAGGTGTTCATGGATATCTGTGTGCGCTGCGGAGCCTGCGCGGACAAGTGCCACTTCTACATCGGTTCCGGTGATCCCAAAAATATGCCCGTTCTGCGTGCGGAACTTCTGCGTTCCATCTACCGCAACGATTTCACCATGGCGGGCAAGATCCTTGGCCGCATGGCCGGTGCCAGGAAGCTGACACCCCAGGTGATCAAGGAGTGGTTCAGCTATTTTTACCAGTGCACGGAATGTCGTCGCTGTTCCGTATATTGCCCCTACGGCATTGATACGGCGGAAATCACCATGATGGGCCGTGAGCTTCTGAACCTTCTGGGCTTGAACATCAACTGGATCAAGGAGCCTGTGGCCAACTGCTCCCGTACCGGGAACCATCTCGGTATCCAGCCCCAGAACATGGTGGAAATCATTGATTTCTTCTGTGATGACATTGAAGAGATCACCGGTGTGCGGCCCAGCCCCACCTTCAACCGCAAGGGCGCTGAAGTGCTTTTCATCACACCTTCCGGTGATGCCTTTGCCGATCCTGGTACCTATACCTACATGGGGTATCTGATGCTCTTTGAGGCCATCGGCCTTGACTACACCATCAGCACCTATGCTTCCGAAGGCGGGAACTTCGGCCTTTTCACCTCTTCAGACATGATGAAGAAGATCAACGCCAAGATGTACCATGAAGCCGAACGCCTGGGTGTGAAGTGGATCCTTGGTGGGGAATGCGGTCATATGTGGCGCGTGATCAACCAGTACATGGACACCATGAACGGCCCCACAGGCCCGAAAATGGAAATTCCCAAGTCTCCCATTACAGGTACAGTTTTTAAAAACGCAGCCTCCACCAAGATGGTACACATTGCGGAATTCACCGCAGATCTCATCCGTCACGGCAAACTCAACCTGAAGCCCGGTCGCAATGATCATCTGAAGGTGACCTACCACGACTCCTGCAATCCGGCCCGGGCCATGGGTCTTCTGGACGAGCCCCGCTATGTTCTGAAGAATGTCTGCAATAATTTCTATGAAATGCCCGAAAACGCCATTCGGGAGCAGACCTTCTGCTGCGGCTCCGGTTCCGGTCTCAACACCGAAGAGATCATGGAAATGCGCATGCGTGGCGGCCTGCCCCGCGCCAATGCCGTGAAGCACGTCCATGACAAATACGGCGTGAACATGCTTTCCTGTGTCTGCGCCATTGACCGTGCGGTGCTGCCTCCGCTGATGGATTACTGGGTTCCCGGTGTTTCGGTTACGGGCTTGCATGAACTGGTCGGTAACGCCTTGGTTCTCGACGGGGAACATGAAAGGGAAACCAACCTTCGTTTTGAACCCTTAGAAAATGCGGAGGGGTAGCAGATGAATGACAAAATCAAAGTCCTTGCGGGACTTCTTGTTTTTGCCGCACTCATTGCGGCCCCCTTCTGGCTGAATGCCGGAAAGCCTTCCGGTCCTGCGCCGGAGGTGGTGATCGCGGAGAAGGCAAAAAAAGCAGGAACCTGTGTGGCTTCTAAAGAGTGGATGGCCGCCAACCACATGATCCTTCTCGATACCTGGCGGGATGCTGTGGTGCGTGAAGGAAAGCGCATCTATGTGAATGAGAAAGGGCAGGAATTCAACATGAGCCTGTCTTCAGGCGAAAACTCCTGCCTGGGATGCCATACCTCCACCGCAGAGTTCTGCGACCGCTGCCACAATTATGCCGGGGTGGATACGCTCTACTGCTGGGATTGCCACATCGACCCGACAAAGGAGAACAAGTGATGAAGGAAAGCAGACGCAAGTTTCTGAAGATCGCCGGTATATCGGCCATCGGTATCGGAACGGGTTCTGTGCTGAATGCCTTTGCTTCTTCGGCTCCGAAGGTGGAAAAGGCAGCAGCGGATGCGGCTCCCGAAGCCGAGGATTCAAAATTTAAAAAACGGCCGGAATCCCTCAAGGCCGGTCACTGGGGCATGGTCATTGATACCCGCAAGATTGATGAGGCAATGGCTGCCAAGATTCAGGAAGTATGCCACAGAATTCATAATGTACCGAGTTTTGAGGGCAGGCCGGATCTGAAAAAGCAGGAGCTGAAGTGGATCTGGACATCGGATTATAAGCATGTCTTTCCCATGCAGGCCAATCCCTATGTGTCGGAAAAACTGAAAAAAGCCCCCATTCTGGCTCTGTGCAACCACTGTGAAAATCCGCCCTGCGTGCGGGCCTGCCCCACCAAGGCTACCTTCCAGCGGGAAGACGGCATTATCATGATGGATTTCCATCGTTGCATTGGTTGCCGTTTCTGCATGGCCGCCTGTCCTTACGGTGCCCGGAGCTTTAACTTCCGGGATCCCAAGCCTTATATTGCGGAACTGGATCTGATGTACCCCCATCGCATGAAGGGTGTTGTGGAAAAGTGCAACTTCTGTGATGAGAGACTGGCCAGGGGGCAGATGCCCGCCTGTGTGGAAGTTTCCAAAGGGGCCATCGTTTTTGGCGATCTTGAGGATCCCAACTCTGATGTGCGTAAGGCCCTGAAGGCCAACACCACCATCCGACGGAAGCCGAGCCTCGGCACCGGCCCTTCCGTCTATTACATCGTGTGAGGTGACCATGCTGGAAAAAGCGATCAAAGGAAGTAGTAAATACTGGATATGGATCGCCTCCCTTCTGCTTGTCATCGGGGTGGCGCTGTTGTGCTGGATGAAGCAGCTTGACTATGGTTTGGGCATTACCGGCATGAGCCGGGACGTGACCTGGGGCTTCTACATTGCCCAGTTTACCTTTCTTGTGGGGGTTGCCGCAGGGGGGGTTATGCTGGTGCTTCCCTATTATCTCCATGATTACAAGGCCTTTGGCAGAATTACCGTTCTCGGTGAGTTCCTGGCCATTGCCTCCATCGTTATGTGTCTGCTTTTCATCATCGCAGACATGGGCTTTCCCTCACGCCTTCTCAACGTGATCTGGCATGCCAGCCCGGATTCCATGCTTTTCTGGGATATGATTGTTCTGAACGGTTATCTCTTTTTGAACATCCTTGTGGGCTGGAACGTGCTGGAAGCGGAGCGCAACGGGGTGCATGCCAAAAAATGGGTGAAAATTCTGGCCCTCATTTCCATTCCCTGGGCCTTTGGCATCCACACGGTTACGGCTTATCTGTACTGCGGCCTGCCCGGCAGGGGCTTCTGGCTTTCCGCCATCATTGCCCCCCGCTTTCTGGCCTCCGCCTTTGCAGCAGGTCCGGCTTTCCTCATCATCCTGGCTACCATTGTGAAAAAGACCACCAACTTCGATCCGGGCGACAAGGCGCTGAGAACGCTTTCCAAGATCGTCTGCTATGCCCTGATCGCCAACGTGTTCTTCTTCCTCTGTGAAGTCTTTGTGGTCTTCTACAGCCAGAATCCGGAGCACATGGATCATTTTGCCTATCTCTTCTGGGGGAAAGGCAACCTTGTGCCCTTCATGTGGACCTCTATGATTCTCATGGTGACGGGGATTGTGCTGCTGCTCATTCCTAAACTCAGAAATAACCTCTCCCTTCTGCCCTGGATCTGTGGCATTGTCTTTGTCGGCACCTGGTTGGACAAGGGGCTTGGTTTTGTGACGGGCGGTTTTGTTCCCAACCCCCTGCATGAGTACACCGAGTATGCGCCCACAGCCCTGGAGCTTGTTATCAGCCTCGGGATCTTTGCTGCGGGCTTTCTTGTGCTTACCCTGCTCTTCAAGATGGTGGTAGGGGTCAAGGAAGAAGTGGGAGCTTAAACGTTTTTTTTGTATGGACCTTTCCGGAGTCCTGAAAAATGGGTTCCGGAAGAGGTCTCTGGATGGAATAAGAAAGGGGAGTCCTTTTGAGGCTCTCCTTTTTTATTCTCTGAACACCGTACTTGTGTATGTCCTGATCCTGTGCCAGAATGGAAAAAAAATTACATAAAGGAGGACATTATTATGGATAAGTATGAATGCCCCTGTGGTTATGTGTATGACCCTGAGCTGGGAGATCCCGATCATGGCGTGGCCCCTGGCACTCCCTTTGAAGATCTGCCGGAAGGATGGGTTTGTCCCGTATGTGATGCAGAAAAGGAATTCTTTGAAAAAATATAGGCTGAGAGGCCTGATTTCTTGCGGGTAAGGGCCTGGTTTGTACGGCCGTGTGGGTCCTTTGCGACAGGATTTTTCGGTTTACGCCTGTCGTCTTGTTGTTTTTATCAAAGAAAAGGGAGGCATCCCGCTGGCCCCTCCCTTTTTTATTCCTTGGGCCGGCTGGAAATGGATTTTTGATGCGTAAGGCGGAAAAAGGCGATCGGGTGCAGGTGCATTACACGGGAAAATTTCCGGAAGGTGAAGTCTTTGATTCTTCCGAAGGCCGTTCGCCCTTGAGCTTTGAGCTGGGCGGTGGGCAGATGATTCCGGGATTTGACGCGGCTGTTCTGGGAATGTCCGTAGGAGAAAAGAAAAGTGTGACCCTTCTACCCGAGGAAGCCTATGGTCCTCATAACCCGGATCTTGTGGCTGTTTATGAAAAAAGTCTTTTTCCTGAAGGCATGGAAATTCAGGAGGGGATGATTCTGGAAAGCCGCATGGAAGATGGTACGGTTATTCCCATCCGCATTGCCGCCATTGAGGGGGAGAATGTTACGGTGGATGCCAATTTTCCCATGGCAGGCAAAACCCTTGTCTTTGATCTCGAACTGGTGAGTATTGCATAAAAAAAACGGCCTTTCTCAGCAAAGGACGTTTGTTGGTAGGAACACGGCCCCTTCTGAAAAAGGGGCCGTTGCCGGTTGATCAGGCGACGGTGTTTATTCGGGTGTCATGGTTTCCCAGGAGCTGCGGTTTTTAAAAAATTCCGTGATAAAACGGTGGTTAAAAAGGTGGCCGGATTTTACGGTCTTGATGTGTCCCCGGATGGGCATTCCGATCAGAGAAAAGTCCCCGATGCAGTCCAAAAGTTTATGCCGGACAAACTCATCGGCAAAGCGAAGCCCTTCTTGATTAACGATGGTATCCCCGTCCACGACCACAGCGGTTTCCAGGGAACCGCCCCTGCCGAGCCCAAGCTGTTTCATGAAAGCCACTTCATGGAGAAATCCGAAGGTACGCGCCGGAGCGATTTCTCCTATGAACTGATTGTCTCCGAGATCAATACTGATACTCTGGCGACCGATGAGGGCGTTGGGGAATTCAATGGTACAGGTAATGCGGAAGCTGTCATCGGGATAGGCGCCCACAAATTTATCCCCATCAGCGATTTCGATGGGGTGGGTTACCACAAAGTGGGAGCGTGGGGCCGTCTGGATAAGGATGCCTACAGCATTAATTTCTTTTGCAAAAACAGCGGCGCTGCCATCCATGATGGGCATTTCATAGTTGTCCAGCTCCACCCGTGCGTTATCAATGCCCATACCGGCAAAGGTGGCCATGAGATGTTCAATGGTGGAGACAATGACGCCATTTTCTCCGATGACTGTGGCAAGGCTTGTATCCACTACACGGCTGAAAAGCGCTGGAATACCCTGAGTGCCGGGAAGATCGGTTCTGAAAAACCGGATGCCGTGGTTTTCCGGAGCTGGCTTTAAGGTCAGCGTTGCGGTTTTTCCGGAGTGTACGCCAATACCCGTACAGGTAATGGGCGCGGCGAGGGTTTGTTGTCGGGTTCGAATGGCCATAAAATGGTAAAGACTCTTTCATTGTTGCTTGCATCGGTCCATAGCTCGGGGTATTAAACCACACATTCTTGATGAAAATCCATATTTTTATCCAAAAAAGGGAAAACGAGAGGCAAAAGGATGCTTGCCAGGAGCTGTTGTGCCGCCATTGTAGGGGTGGATGCCATCCCCGTGACCGTTGAAGTAGATGTGGGACGCGGGCTCCCTGTATTTCAGATTGTGGGCCTTCCGGAAGCTGCTGTCCGGGAAAGCCGAGATCGCATCCGCACGGCCTTGCGCAATGGAGGCTATGGTTTTCCCAAAGGTCGCATTACAGTCAACCTTTCTCCTGCGGATATCCGTAAAGAAGGCACAGGATTTGATCTGGCCATTGCCCTCGGCATTCTGGCGGCTTCAGGTTTTTTGCCCCAGAAGGCTGTGGCTTCTCACCTGGCTTTGGGGGAGCTTTCCCTGGATGGCCGAGTGAATCCGGTTCGGGGAGTTCTGGCGGCATCGGCCCTTGCGGATCCGGAGCGGATCAGGGGGATCCTGGTGCCCTTTGCTAACGCAGCAGAGGCTGCAGCTCCAGGAAAAATTCCTGCCTATGGAGTCAGTGACTTAGGTGCTGCTGTGGATCACCTGTCAGGGCAGGTTTTTTTGGCAGCACAAGAGCCGGTGAATTTTTTACGGCTTTCGATGGGGGAAGTGGAAGGGGCGGATCTAAAGGATGTGGCAGGCCAGGACCATGCCAAGCGGGCATTGGAAGTGGCCGCCGCAGGTGGCCACAATATCCTGATGACTGGACCACCAGGGTCGGGAAAAACCATGCTGGCCCGACGGCTTCCGGGAATCCTTCCTCCACTTTCCTTTGAAGAAGCCCTTGAAACCAGCCGGATCTATTCTGCCGCAGGCCTGTTGGACTCTGGAACCGGGCTTGTGGTGAAAAGGCCCTTTCGGGCTCCCCATCATACCATCAGTGATGCGGGCTTGGTGGGAGGGGGAAGCTATCCGAGGCCTGGGGAGGTAAGCCTTGCACACCATGGGGTCTTGTTTCTGGATGAATTTCCGGAGTTCCGTAAAGGACTCCTCGATATGCTGCGTCAGCCTCTGGAAGACCGAAGACTGACAGTCTCAAGGGCGTGCGCCACTGTGACCTTTCCTGCATCCATTATGCTGGTGGGCGCTATGAATCCCTGTCCCTGCGGTTATGCGGAAAGTCCGGAAGGTCGGTGCCACTGCAGTCCCACAGCCGTGGATCGGTACAGGGCAAGAATATCCGGCCCTTTGATGGACCGTATGGACATTCAGATCGAAGTTCCTGCGGTTGCCTATGGGGATATTCGACGTGCGGGGAATGGCGAGTCGTCTTTGGCGGTTCGTGAGCGAGTTCTGTTGGCACGGGAGCGTCAGGCAAGGCGTTTTTCCGGTATCGCTGTTTCCTGCAATGCAGGGATGGAGGCAGCGGAAATTCGGGCATTCTGCAAGATCGATGATGCAGGCGAAGTGCTTCTGGGGCGGGCTGCGGAGAAGCTCCTCCTTTCTGCGCGGGGGATTTCCCGGGTGTTGAAAATTGCAAGAACCATAGCAGATCTTGAAGAATTTCAAGATATTCATGTGGGACACCTGGCTGAGGCCCTGCAGTATCGACGTTTTCGTCCGGAGTCTGCGTAAGCTTCTGGGAAAAAGCCCCATGAAAATAAGAGGATCACCCCATGGACACGGAACAGCGTTTATGAAAAAAGAGACTTAACTTCTTCGTAAAGGAGCGTTCCTCCACACGCTCCGGGAAAGTAGGCTCCGGTCCCCCCCGCCTTCCGGAAGTAAACTTTCCTCGTCAGTTCTTTAAGAGTCCGGATATTTCCGTGCCGCCCACCTACCATTTTGCGGAAAAATTCGGATTTCCCCGTTCCGTCCTTAGAAAGCCTGATATCCTGCAACATGCGGGGTATCAGGCTTTCTATGTTTCTGGGCTGAAAAAATGCTACAAGCGTTCAATTTATTATTGATTCTTTTCTAACGACCTGATAGCAAAGCACACACAACTTAAATAAACGGGCCGCAAACGGGGGTGCGGCGCACAAAAACCAACGACGCGTGGAGGGCAAAAGAAATGCTGGCACGAAGAAGTGTGGAAGAGGAGGCGCAGGTCAAGGAAGTACAGGATCGTCAGGATGAATGTTTCTGGAATTGGTTGGAATGTACGGAAAAGGCCATGGGGGAGGCCTTGGAAGACGGCAAAAAAAGAAGGGTTGGTTGATCGGAGATATTGCAAGCTCTAAAGGTTTCCGGTAAAATTTTTTTTGGCCTTCTGAAATTGAGATACCGGAGACACGGACGTGATATTTTATAAGTATTCTGCCATTCAGTGCACGGACAGTGGTGTTTTCCTGTTCATGGACAATGAAATTGAAGTGCCGACCATGGGCAATTGCTCTTGGTTGCGTCAATTTGATGAGGGGGGACGGAGTGAAGCCTTTTCTTTTGCCATTCGCTGGACTTTGGTGAAGGTCAGTGAAGTGCTGATCACCAGCAATGGGAAAAAACAGATCAAGCTTCTTTATATCCGAGATCCCAAAGACAAAACGCGTCCGTATAAGAGTCGTTTTTGGTAAAGCCAGGTTTTGCAGCATTGGTGGAGGATCGAAATTTTTTGTTCAGCCACGGTGATGCGTTTTTTTATTCAGATAATTTTTTTACCCCACAGATAAAAACAATCCGGATTTCTGGGTGAAGCAGGTGCTACCCGGATTCCGGATTGTTTTTTTATCTGGATACAGAAGAATGGTCAGGCAACAATCCAGATGGCTTGGTCCCTGGCCATCTCCACAAGTTTTTCTCCGACCCTTCCGATAAAGAAATCCTGAACTCTGGATATTCCCCTCCTTCCGACAAAAATGGTACCCCATTTTTCCTTTTCAGCGGTATCCAGAAGCCCCAGGGATCGGCTCATATACCCTTCGATGAGCAGGGCATCCGCGTTTTGGGGAGAAAAACCTTTTTCTTTAAGAATCTTCATAGTTTTTTCCATAGCCGCGTCTATTTTGGTATTCCGGATTTTTTCCTGTTCTGAGAAAAAGATCGTATTGAGATCAGAGCTTGCCGGATAGGGATAAAAGTTTCCGGCCAGGGGGTCGAGGGCCCGGATTACGTGGCGGATGTGGAGTTTTTTATCACTGCCCGCAAAAAGGGACGCGGCAAGACGGACACAGATCCGTGCGCCATGGGAATCATCAAAACCCAGAAGAATGTGTTGGGTTTCCGGGGTTCCTCCCACCAGAATCAGGGGAATATGGTGAATGCGGGATATGAGTTTACGGGCGACGCTGCCGATGGGGAGACGGGATAGGTTGGAAAAGCCGGTGCGACCGATAAAAAGGCCTGTATACCCATCAAGGCTCTCGGTCACAATATCCCGGGTAACCCCGGTTTTTCTGCGCTGAATTTTAATGCTGACCGCATGATGAGGGAATCCAGCATCCAGAAAAGCGGCTTTTGCCGTCTCAAGGCTGTTGATAAAGCGTTTGTTCTGACGATCAATCCATGCTCCCAGGTCGGGCTGATGGCCCGGAGATTCTGGCTGCGGGTCAAAATCCCAGAAAGACTCGGGAATATCGCATTCCACAAGAAAAAGAACTATTTTGGAGCGATTTTTGGGGAGAATGGCTGCTGCATAGCGCGCCGCTGCCATGGAGGGGTCAGAGCTGTCCATGGCGATAAGGTATTTGTTTTCCATAAAACCTCCTTACATAAGGGGTTACAAAGGTCTCATGCCTTCTGCTTTTTAGCTATGCATGGGATGTGCCAGAATGGATGGTGTTAAGGATGTCTTGTTTATGTTTTTGTAAATAAAGCATATATTCGCCTCAAGGTATGGAAGATATGTGCATCTTCTCTGGGCGCTGGAGCCATGAAAGCCAGGTGCTGCATGATGGTGTCGTTTTGTTTTTCACGGTGTAAAAAGAATGGGAAAGATGCGTGATGCAAGCCTTTACCCCGCGACTGCGCGGTTTTTTCCCTGAGTCTTGGCTTGATAAAGGGCCTGATCCGCCCGGGTAAGAAGACTTAAAGCTTGTGTACCGGGGTCGGGCGTTGCGGTAGCTACGCCGATACTCAGGGTTATATGGGGGGCGACTTGGGAATAGGCGTGGGGAATGGCAAGCTTCTCCATGTGCTCAAGGATGCTTTCTGCGATGCTGAGGGCCTGATCCTCTGTGGTGTGGGGTAGGAGCAGTACAAACTCCTCACCTCCGAAGCGTGCGGAAAGATCGGAGGGCCTTCGGCTGTGGGTTTTGAGGATGGAAGCAATGGCCTGCAGGCAGCGATCTCCAGCAGGATGACCGTATTGGTCATTGTAGGCTTTGAAATTATCCACATCCATGAATAAAAGGGAAAGACAATCTCCGGAGCGTGCGGCCATGCGCCATTGGCGTTTCAGATTTTCATCAAAATGTCTGCGATTGCCAAGACCTGTGAGAGGATCGGACAGAGAAAGGCGGGTGAGCTTCTGATTGGCATAACTGAGACGCAGTGCGTCTATTTTTTTCATCTGGGTTTCCAGATAGTCGCGTCGCTGGCGGTATTCCATCTGGTAGCATCCCACAAGGCAGAGGACAATGGCCGTGAGCAGAACAAGAAGGCTGTTGAGTTTTGCCGGGGTGGGCATGGTGGTGATCATGGGCAGGGCTGCGGCATAGGAAAGGAAAATCACCAGACAGCCTGTGAGATTCAGCCGGAACCGTATGCGGGTTCCAATGGTAAGGAATATGACGGAAAGCAGAATGCCGGTGTGGTAGTGGGCGGCCATGGGAGATTGGCTGCGTATGAGAATGAAGATGATGAACAGGGTCCCTGCGAGTAAGGCGATCAGCATGAGGATGTCGATATTTTTCTGGATCTTCGGGCTGTTTATGGCCAGAAGGATGAGGGTGCAAAAGGGGGCGATGATGAAAAATCTGAGTCCCCAGGCTTCGGTGTAGATATCCGGAATGAGAAAATAGTCTGGAATGGCGTATAGGAGAAAAAGAAGGAGAACACCGGCTCCCAGGGGAGGAAAAAGGCGTTTTTGACGCCTTGTTTCCTTTTCCCGGTAGGCTGTTTCCAGAATTTCGGGAAAGTACAGGCGAGCAAACCCCTTTTCCAGGGTTGTCTGTAAGGCTTCTTCCAGAGGACGCAGGTTGTCCGGTCTTATATGCGTATCTGATTTTCTGATCTGCTTATGGAAAAGGGTCATGATAAAAAAAAGAATACCACGGGCCGAATCAAGAAGAAAGTCTTTTTGGGTTGAAGCCTTTGACATCCTTTGAAATACGGGTTTTTTATGTGAATGCGAGGGGCTTTTCCTGTATGCTCCTGAATCCAGAGAAGCCAAAAGGAGGCATGAAACAAAAAAGAGCCTGTGTATTTTTTTTGGCAGGCAAAAATTGTATTGACACTCAGGCTGCAGGTGCATAAAAACAGCCAGTATTTTGGGACTTAAAAGATTTTTTTGAAGCCGTAGACATAAGCGGACTCTCCATAAAGGAAATGACTTACAGGTCTGCCATCAAAGGATTTTCTGCCCACAGGAAAAAGGCGGAAGGAGGTTTTGTAAGATGCCGGTAAAACCCCTGCGTGCTTTGCGCGTTAACGAAACAGCCATTATTCACCAGGTGCGTGCGGAAGGGGAGTTAGGCCGCAGAATCCGGGATATGGGGCTGGTTCCCGGAACCAAGGTCAAGGTGACGGGCCGAGCTCCCCTGGAGGATCCTGTGGCCCTGCGCCTGAGGGATTTCACCCTGACCCTGAGAAACAATGAGGCGGATTGGATCAGCGTGGAGGTGTCTTCATGAGTGTTACGGTGATCGCCCTGGGAGGCAACCCGAATGCGGGAAAAACCACCCTTTTTAATGCCCTGACCGGAGCCCGACAGCGTGTGGGCAACTATCCCGGTGTGACCGTGGAAAAACGGGAAGGGGATGTATTATATGGTGAAACCCGGATTCGGGTGGTGGATCTTCCTGGAACCTATTCTCTTACCTCCTGGTCCGATGAGGAGCGGGTGGCCCGGGACGTGCTGGTGCAGGAGCGTCCTTCCGCAGTGATTGATGTGGTGGATGCCACCAACCTGGATCGCAACCTCTACCTTGCCGTGCAGTTCATGGAGCTGGGAGTGCCCCTGGTTCTCTCTCTCAATATGATGGATGAAGTACGCAAAGGGGGGCGCACCATTGATACCCCCAAGCTTTCCGACCTCCTGGGGGTTCCGGTGGTGGAAACCGTGGCCAGGAAGGGAGAGGGAAAGGCGGCTCTTCTTGCCGCTGCGGTGGAGCTCTCGGAAACCCGACAGGCTAAATGGCAGCCCATCCAGATTTCTTACGGTCCGGATGTGGATCCTGTGGTGGAGCGCATGACGGACCTCATTGAGGAGGACGGACGTCTCACCCTGCGGTATCCGGCGCGCTGGCTTGCCATCAAATATATTGAAGGAGATCCGGAAGTCCGCAGGATCTGTGATGGGGATGAGATCCTGGGCCGAAAACTCAAAGACATGGCTGACCGGCTCACAGCCCATTGCCGCAGCGTGCTGGAAACCCATCCCGAATCCATCATTGCGGATTACCGCTATGGTTTCATCACATCGGTGACCCGTCAGGTGGTGAGCCGCGGAGAAGAAGCCCTTGAAACCCGTATCCGGGTTTCCGATGCCATGGACAGGGTATTGACCCACAAAGTGGGCGGGCCTTTGATCATGCTGGGCGTGTTTTATCTGCTTTTTGAACTTACCTTTGCCATTGGCGAGATTCCCATGGGATGGGTGGAGGCCTTTTTCGGTCTGCTGGGGGGCACGGTTTCCACCATCCTGCCCGAAGGCCTGCTCCAGTCCCTCCTGGTTTCCGGGATCATCGACGGTGTGGGGGCTGTGATGGGTTTTGTGCCCCTTATTCTGATCATGTTCCTTCTTGTGACCTTTCTTGAGGATGCGGGATATATGGCCCGCATGGCCTATATGCTGGACAGGATTTTTCGCATTTTCGGTCTGCACGGAGCTTCGGTCATGCCCTTTGTGGTTTCGGGAGGTATTCCGGGAGGCTGTGCTGTTCCCGGTGTCATGGCTGCAAGAACCCTGAAAAGTCCGAAGGAGCGTCTTGCCACCCTGTTGACGGCTCCTTTCATGAGCTGCGGGGCCAAGGTGCCTGTTTTCCTTTTACTCAGTGCGGCTTTTTTTGGAGCCTATGCCGCGCAGGCCATGTTCTGGATCACTCTGATCTCCTGGTGCATGGCCCTTGTTGTGGCAAGGGTTTTGCGCTCCACTGTCATCCGAGGTGAAGCCACGCCCTTTGTCATGGAACTGCCCCCCTACCGTATGCCCACCCTGCAGGGGGTTCTGTTGCATACCTGGGAGCGCGCCTGGCAGTACATTAAAAAAGCGGGCACCATTATCCTTGCCATTGCCATTCTCATCTGGGCTGCCATGACCTTTCCCAGACTTCCGGAAGCTGAGCTGGAACGCTTTGAGGCAGAGCGGGCTGCGGTGTCAGAGCTTTCTGATGCCGAAGAGCAGCTTGCGTTTATTGACAATGCGGAAGGTCAGGCGGCTCTGCGCCATTCTTTGGCAGGCCGGGTGGGGACAGCCCTTGAACCCCTTTCGGAGCTGGCGGGTTTTGATTGGCGCACCAATATCGCCCTGATCGGGGGGTTTGCTGCCAAGGAGGTCATTGTAGCCACGCTGGGTACGGCCTATTCCATGGGGGAGGTGGATCCTGAAGAGAGCGAAGGTCTTGCGGAGCGTCTGGCTTCGGATCCCTCCTGGACCCTGGCCACGGCCATGGCCTTGATCGCCTTTGTCATGCTCTACAGCCCTTGTTTTGTCACGGTGGTGGCCATTGCCCGGGAGTCGAGCTGGAAATGGGCGGCCTTCAGCATGGGGTTTAATACGGTGCTGGCTTTCATGGTTTCCGTTTTTGTCTTTCAGGTCGTTTCCCGGATGCTCTGAAAGTCCGGTTTTTAACCAATAAATATCTGAAAAAAGGGAGAGTTGCCATGCAGCTTCTCCCTTTTTTTTTCGGGCAGAATGGGAGTCCACTGTGAGGAATGCGGGGATACCGCCAAGGGCGTTCGGATTTCAGCTCAGGGAGGAAACCCTGCGAGAGGGGGCGTGTGGGAAAGATGGGCAGCTACGCCCCCCTCTGTCATGGGTACGTTTTGAAAAATTTATTTTTCTACCTTATAGAGGTGTACATCCTGCTGAGGGAAGGGAATGGATATTTTTTCTGCGTCAAAGCGTTTTTTGATGGCTTCATTCAGGTCAAAGAGAACGGGCCAGTAGTCGCCGCTTTTGACCCAGGGGCGCACGGAAAAATTCACACTGCTGTCCCCAAGGGAAGAGAGGGCGATGAGCGGTTTGGGGTCTTCCAGGATGCGGGTTTCAGCTTCCAGCACTTCCTGAATGATCCTTTTTACTTTGTCGATATCATCACCGTAGCTGACGCCAAAAATCATATCCACCCGCCGGGTTCCGGTGACAGAGTAATTGACAATGTTGTCGCCCGTGAGTTTGGAGTTGGGCACAATGACCTTTTTGTTGTCCGGAGTGGTGAGTTCTGTGGTGAAAATACCGATATCCCGAACCGTTCCAGCAGTACCGCCGCCTTCGATATATTCTCCCACACGGAAGGGGCGGAAAATGATCATGAGTACGCCTGCGGCGAAATTGGAGAGGGAACCCTGGAGCGCGAGGCCTACGGCGAGACCCGCAGCACCGAGGATGGCGATGAAGGACGCGGTCTGCACACCCAATTTGCCCAGGGCTGCAATGACCACAAAGGTCAGGATGCCAAAATACACCACACTGGTGAGAAAACCCGAAAGGGTGGGATCCACCTTGGATTTGTCCATGGCCTTTTTCATGACTTTACGGATGGAGCCTGCGATGATGCGCCCAATAATGAAGATGGCAAGGGCCGCAAGGACCCGGAGACCGTAGAGAGCCAGAAAACCCTGAATTTGGACGAGAATAGAATCAACGGATGGCATGACGCACTCCTTTGTCTGGGTTTTGAACGGGTTTTGAACACTTTGGCAATATAAACCATGTTATGAACATCCTATGGGGATTTGCAAGGGTTTTGTTCCGGCTGGTATGGGACTTCTGCAAATTTATGTGGAAAACTTTCAGGTTATGAACATTTTATAAAAAAAGAGATCCCTTGTGTTCAAAACGCTGACAGAACATGTTCTTTATCCATATTCTATGAACCGGACTTGCCCGGTGGAACAAGGTATGCCAAAACAGAAAAAGGAGGAAAACCTGTACATAAGGGGGCCGCATGGGAGCTATGGACAGACGTCAGTTTCTCAAGTGGGGTGCGACAGCCCTTGCTGTGGGCGGATTGGGGTTGGGATTCTGGGCGGGGAAACGGGGAGGAAAAGACGGCGGGATTCCTCTGCGGCTAGGTTATCTGCCCATCACGGACCACTTGACTCTCATTGCCCATGGTCTGCGGACCTTTGAAAGGCTTAGGCTTATTCCCGTAAAGTACGGGGCCTGGCCGGAGCTGGCTGAAGCTCTTCGCGCAGGCGCTGTGGATGCGGCTTTTCTCCTCACCCCTCTGGGGCTGACCCTCAGACGCCAGGGGGCTCCTGTGCGGGCTGTGCTTCTTGGGCATCGCAATGGCAGTGTGCTGACGGTTTCCTCCAGGGCGACTTTTGAAACGGTGTTGGATTTACGGGAGAAGAACATTGCCATTCCCAGCCGCTTTTCCACCCATTACCTGCTTTTAAGACGGCTTCTTTCGGATCATGGCATGGAGGCCGGAGTCATCCGGTATACGGATATGGCACCCCCTGAGATGGTGCAGGCCCTGGCCACAGGCCGCATTGACGGATTTATTGTAGCGGAGCCCTTTGGGGCCCAGGCCGAGATGCTGGGTGTGGGAAGGGTGATGCTTTTATCAAGGGATATCTGGAAGGATCATATCTGTTGCGTGCTGAATATCCGGGAGTCTTTCTTGGAGACATATCCGGATGCGGTTCAGGAGCTGGTGGACGGGCTTGTGGACACAGGTCGTTTCATTGAAAGTCGGAGGGAAGAGGCCGCTGTTCTTTCCCTTCCCTACCTCGGGCAGAACCGGGAGGTCATGGACTTTGTTCTGAACAACCCCAAGGATCGGGTTACCTACCAGGATCTTTTTCCTTCGGAAGACGATTTTGCAAAGACCTTTGAAGACATGCGACGTTTTGGGGTCTGGGATGGGGCTCCTCTGGATTTGGGCCGTTATCTTGAACCTGTGTTTGCCCGGAAAGCTTATGAAAAAATTGCAGATCCTCAAACTTGAAAAACTTTTTTCGCGGCATCATGCAAAAGGGAGTAGATGCACTCTGATGGTGCCATGGTGATCAAAAAAAAGAGTTTTCCCACATTTCCGGGGGAGGGTGTTATTTTGCCCCTTCTCCTCTTCCTGGCCCTTTTGGCCGTCTGGCACTTCGTAGCCCGCAACTACGGCAACCCCTATCTCATGCCAGGTCCGGAGCGGGTATGGCAAGCCTTTCTTGAAATCTGGCGGGAAGGAAAACTCGGGACGCATATCCGGGCGAGTCTTTTTAGGATGATGACAGCATATCTGATGGCTGTCGCCATGGCCATTCCCCTGGGTCTTCTTCTGGGCTGGTACGGACGGATGCACCGGGTGCTGGATCCCTTTATTCAGCTTGTAAGGCCCATATCCCCAGTGGCCTGGTTTCCCCTGGCTGTTCTCTGGTTCAATATCGGGGATCTTCCGGCCATCTTCATTATTTTTATTGCGTCATTTTTTCCCATTCTTCTCTCTACTGTGGCTGCTGTGCATGGCGTTTCTCCCCTTTACCTCAAAGTGGCCAGCAATTTTGGATCCTCCCATATGGAAACCCTCTGTAAGGTGGTTTTGCCAGCGGCCTTTCCTCGGATTGTCGTAGGTCTTCACATTGCCCTGGGTGTGGGCTGGATTCATGTGGTGGCAGGAGAGATGCTGGGTGCTCAGTCGGGCCTTGGGTATCTCATCATTGACGCCCGTAATTTCCTGCGTACGGACAAGGTTATGGTGGGCATGGGGCTGGTGGGATGTCTGGGACTGATTCTGGACAGACTGATTGCATGGGTGGAAAGGAAGATGAAGGCCCGTTGGGGAGGTGGCGAGGCATGAGGGAAAAGGGGGAAGTGGCAAGGGAAGAAGTTAAAATCCGTATCCGGGGCGTGGAAAGAACCTTTCACGAGAAAGAAGGGGACAACCAGGCCCTGGATCCGGTGGATCTGGATATCCGGAAAGGGGAATTCTTCTGTCTTCTGGGCCCCAATGGTTGTGGGAAAACCACGCTTTTGCATCTGATCGCCGGATTTGACAACCCGAGCAGGGGCCTTATCGAGATGGACGGCAGGGTCGTTGTGGAGCCTGCTTCCCGATGTGTGATGATCTTTCAGAATTACGGCCTCTTTCCCTGGCGCACTGTGCTGGACAATGTGGCCTATGGCCTGGAGGTGCGGGGAGTTGGAAAAAAAGAGCGTCAGGAAAAGGCGCGTAATGTTTTGCACATGGTAGGGCTTGGAGATGTGGCGGGGCGTTATCCCCGCACCCTGTCCGGTGGGATGCAGCAGAGGGCGGCCATTGCCCGCGCCCTTGCCGTGGAACCGGAGGTACTGCTCATGGACGAACCCTTTGCCGCGCTGGATGCCATGACCCGGTCTGGAATGCAGCGGGAGCTTTTGCGGATCTGGCGGGAAAGTGGGTGTACCATCGTTTTTGTCACCCATGATCTGGATGAGGCTCTGCTTCTGGCCGACAGGATTGCCATCATGACGGCCCATCCGGGCAGTATAAGGGAGATTGTGCCCATTGACGTCCAGTGGCCAAGGAGCATGGCGGATTCTGCCTACCTGGAATTCAGGGGAAAAATTCAGAAAGCCATGGGGCTTTTGTAGTCTTTTTGATTTTGCGCAGAGCCAAAGATACATTTTATCATTGTATTTTTATTTAAGATCTTGGAGATTTGCAGAGAATAAAGGGCGCTTGCCCCCTGCAAGCAGGCATCCCCAGAGGAAGGAGAACTGATGAGATCCTTTGCATTTTGCAATCCCGTTCACATTGTTTTTGGCAAGGGTAAGATTGCAGAGCTGGACCGGCTGATCCCGGAGGACGCCTTTGTGCTTGTTCTCATGGGGGGAGGTTCGGTGAAGAAAAACGGGGTGTATGACCAGGTTGTCCAGGCGTTGAAATCCCGGAAGCGGGAGGACTTCTGGGGTATAGAGGCCAACCCGGATTACGATACATGCATGAGGGCTGTGGAAAGGATCCGCAGTGAAAAAATGAATTTTGTCCTTGCTGTAGGGGGCGGGTCCGTTGTGGATGCGGCAAAATTTATCGTGGCTGCGGCTTGCTATGAGGATGGGGACCCTTGGGATATTGTGACGGGAAAGGGTCGGATAAAAGCCGCCCTGTCCTTTGGAGCGGTGCTGACCCTGGCGGCGACGGGGTCGGAGATGAATGCAGGGTCGGTTATTTCCAGGCGCTCCATAGGAGCCAAGCTTCCCTTTTCCTCGGATAAGGTTTTTCCGAAGTTTTCCATCCTGGATCCGGAAACCACCTACTCTCTTCCGGCTCACATCAGTGCCTGTGGCGTGGTGGATGCTTATGTGCATGTCTTGGAACAGTACCTTTCCCATGACCTGCCAGCACCTTTGCAGGATCGCCAGGCAGAGGCGATTTTATTGACCTTGCTGGAAGAAGGTCCCAAGGTATTGGAAAGTCCTGAAGATTATCATGTCCGGGCCAATATCATGTGGTGCGCAACCCAGGCCCTGAACGGTCTGATTGGTTGTGGTGTTTTGCAGGATTGGGCCACCCACATGATCGGTCACGAGTTGACCGCAGCTTTTGGGATTGCCCATGCCGAATCTCTGGCCGTGGTGCTTCCGGCCCTTCTCCGGGAGCGGAGGGAGAAAAAAGAAGCCAAGCTTGTGCAGTATGGGAGGCGTGTATTGGGCGTTGGAGAGGCAGAAGATGTGGCTGAAGCCGCTGTGGCTGCAACGGAAGTTTTTTTCAGAAAAATGGGGCTGGGCACCCGACTTTCGGATTATGGAATCCCGGCGGAGGCGACGTTCATGCTTGGGGATATTCTGGATAACCGGGGATTTCGCCTTGGAGAAGATCGGGCCGTGAATGGGGTGATGATTCAGAAGATTCTTGGCAGGGCGGCGGAACCCTGGAACTGAGGTTGTTTCAGCGGTATCGGATATAGCGGTCAATGGCGGGTTTGAGAGGGTCTGGATCCGTATGCTCAAACCCGCATCTTTTAAGAATACGACCGGATGCGAGGTTGCCCCTTGCGATTCTTGCCCGGATGAAGCGGACTTCCGGGTGCAGGAAAGCCCAGTCCACCAGAGCCAGGGCTGCTTCCGTGGCAAGTCCCTGGCCGCGCCAGGGATCCATCAGGGCATAACCGATTTCCACTCCGCCCTGAATGTCCGGCGGCTCGAGAAAACCGGTGCTCAGGATGAGAACATCTGACAAGGCCCTTCGTAGGATGCCGTACCAGAGAAACCAGCCTGTTTTTTCTGGGTGCAGGAAAATTTGCTCCCGAAACCAGGGTTTCAGGGGAATGAGGCTGGGAGGGGGCCATCCTTCGGGGATTTCAGCGTCCAGCATTGTGGAGAGCACCGTATATCTTTGCGTTTCCGCTTCAAGAAGTTGAGGGCTGACCGCAACAAGACGCAACCTGGGTGTTTCAATCTGAAGGCAGGGTTGTTGATTCACAAAGAGGTCGCCTTTTTCAGAATCTCCATCATTTTCTCTTTCGAAGGAAGTCCAACAAAAGGAGCCATGCCCGGAGCCACAAAGGTGGGAGCCATGCGGATATTGCGTTCCGCAGCCTCAATGGCTGCTGTGCGCAGGCGGGATTCAAAGCGACCGCTGTCTATGGCCTTATCCATGGCGTCGGGGTCGAGGTTGTGTTTTCGGGCAATTTCCCGGAGAACTTCAGGATTGGCGATGTTTTGATTTTTTTCGAACAAGGCCTCAAAAACGCTTTTGTGAAAGGCTTCAAAGCAGGCGGCATCCCGTGCAAATTCTGCTGCGCGTATGGCACGCCCGGAATTCACCATTCTGCTGTTTTCACAAAAGGAAATTCCGTACGCTTGACCTTTGTGATTCATTTTACGGATAAAAGCCTGGACATCGAGGCCAGGATATTTTTCCTGAAGTTGTATCCCGGCCGGAGGGATTTCCGGGTGAAGCTCCATAGGAATCCAGAGAGGATCGATGTGAAGGTTTTTGGCAAGAGTTTCCACCATGGCTTTGGCCAGGTAACAATAGGGACAGGCAAAATCTGAAAAAATGCGAAGGGAAGCAAGCATGCTGTCTCCTTAGAGAAATACGGGTTGAACATCAGCATAGCGATTTTCAGGGGGAGCAGCAAGAAGGTGAACAAGGATCATGTTTCTGCGGGGTGATTTTTTCGAAGAGCAAAAAAACCTATAAGGAGAATCAGCAGATTCACAGCATACCCGATCATCGCGGAACACAGCAGTATGAGCATGTTGAGGATGGAAAAAAAGATCCAAGAAAGGCCTTGGTCCATATGGGTTTCCATAAGGGCGATATCAAAGGGAATGAAGAGGGCTCTGGGAAAAAAGACGAGAAAAAAAGCAAGGTCGGCAAAGGTGAGTATGAGTGTTGCCCGGATGGCCCAGTTTTTACGATTCCATACGGCCCGCCAGAGGATAAGAAAGGGCAGGGTGGTGAGAATGTGCTTGATTCCCAGAAGGGGAGCCTCAATGAGGGGATTGGCAAAGAGCCAGAAAAGCGCCTTGAGAAGAAGGAGCAGGCCCAGCAGCCAGAAGGATGCGGGGTATTCCGGGTAAAGACGGGTATGGGCGGGTTTCACGAGGGCTCCTTGCTTTTTGAACGTGTGGAATGTGAGTTTTTTTTTGGGCATATGTGCAAGCAAAAAAGGTATGGATTTATCCGATTTTATTCGGATCAAGAATATAAAAGGCCAGGCTTCATGTAAAGTCTTTGACGTTCAGAAACGTATTATAGCAGAGTTTTGTTCTTGTTGCCTTAAAGATGTGATGTTTGACTTCCCCGGATAAAATAAAGGAGGGACCGATGAGGGGCTGGTGCGGCAGGATTCTGGATATTGATCTTACAGGAAAAACCCTCGAACCGAAAGCCCTGAATGCCGGGGATGCGGAAAAGTTCATTGGGGGGAGGGGGCTGAACGACAAAGTTCTTTTTGATCGCATTCCGCCGGGGTGCGACCCCCTGGGCCCGGAGAATGTTCTTTGCTTTGCACCGGGTCCCCTTTCCGGAACTGTGCTGAGCCTGACCAGTCGCGTGGAGGTGAGTACCCTTTCTCCCTACAGCGGTATTCTGGGAGACGGCAATGCGGGCGAGCGTCTGGCCCATGTGATGAAGCTTGCGGGCTGGGATCAGATTGTTTTTACGGGCCGGTCTGAAAGCCCGACCTATCTTCTCGTGGAAGAGGATCGTGTGCGGCTTGTTCCCTGTCCGGAACATTGGGGCTCAGATACCTGGGCCTTCACCGAGGCCATGCGGGAGCGGCATGGCAGGGATGTGAGTGTGGCCTGTATCGGCCAGGCCGGGGAGTGCCTGGTGCGGTTTGCTTCGGTGATTGTGGATAAGTATGCCTCCGCAGCCAGGGGGGCCGGGGCGGTGATGGGATCGAAAAATTTAAAGGGCCTTGTGGTGAAGGGTGGAAAGAAGGTGGCCCTGGCAGACCCCGAAACCTTTAAGGCCCTGGCGAGAGAGGATCGGGATTTTTTCAAAAACGATCCCTTCCAGAAGGGAGTGGCTTCCTGTATCGGCTCCCATCACGGTATTTTGAACTGGTATCCGGGTTTTCGGAATTATGAAGCTTTCTGGAACAGGGATCAGATTCCCGAAGCCATACGGCCCGAAGCCTTTAAGCAGTATGAGGTGCGGCGCACGGGATGCCGCAACTGCACGGTGCAGTGCAAAAACCGCTTTGAGATTCCCACAGGTCCAAGGGCGGGAGAGCAGGGGGAGGCCATGGAATATGAATGCGTCTTCTGCCTTGGCACCAACTGCGGCATCACCGATCCTGTGGTGATCATGGAAATGGAGAATCTTTGCGATCGTTACGGTATGGACGTCATTGCCGCAGGCAACACCCTGGCCATGATCAAAGATCTTTTCAACATGGGAGAAATTACCCTGGAGGATACGGGAGGACTGGATCTTTCCTGGGAAAATGCGACGGATCAGGTGGAACTGTTGCACAGAACAGCCCTCCGCCAGGGTTTTGGTAACATTGTGGCGGAAGGACTCTACCTTGCGGCCAAAATCCTTGGGAAAAGGGCCATGGATGTCTGTTATCACGTGAAGGGACTTTCCCGAGGGCCTTATAAATCCGGCATGTTTGCCCTGGCCCATGCCACCAGCACCCGGGGGGCGGATCATCTTCGGGGCCGTAGCTGGGCCTATGGAGAAAATGATGGTGATCTTTTCAAGAGGCTGAAGGCCGCAGGGAAGCTGCCTGCGGACATGGATGTGAATCCTGTTTCCGCCCTTATCGTATCGGAAAGGGCCTGTACTCTGGCGGACTGTATCGGGCGATGCAAGGGAGCTGTCAATTCCTGGAGCTGCGCTCTTCCCCTTGTGAACCACTATCCACTCATGGAAGGTCTGGCCCGGCTCATGACGGCGGCAACGGGTCTTGTTTTCACCGAGGCCAGGCTTTCGGAAGTGGCGGATCGGGTTTACCTCCTGGAAAAGGCCTTTAATGCGAGGTTCGGAACCCGACGGGAGCATGACCGTCTGGTGTTGCACAAGGATCTTTTGGGAACCCCGGAAGCAGCGGAGGAATATGAGAAACATGAGGCCATGCTGACGGAGTATTACAAAGCTTCGGGTCAGGATCTTGTAACGGGAATTCCTACCCGTAAAAGACTGGAAGCCCTGGCCCTTGGTTTTGTCGCAGATGTCCTGGAAAAAGAGCTGCCCGTATCTTTCTGGGATGGGCCTGAGCCTTGGCCTTTGACGGCCTATCCTGTGGGACAGAAAAGGGCGTAGTTTTTTGCCATATATAATGATGGAAGACCTTCCTTTGCCGGGGGCATGAAAAAACGAGAGGTCCGGCGCCGGAAAAACAGGCAGGATTTCCGGTGTCAGACGGATTTATGGTGTAGGGGTGGTTTTGTTGTCGAAATAAAAGCTTTGTTTTAAGCGGGTTAAGAAAAAAATAAAAAGAGATGAAAAAAGTCGTTGACACCCACAGAGCAAATGGGTAGTTTGCGCCTCGTTGCTTACGGCGACAGATCGAAAAGCGTAGCTGAAAAAATAAG
>Ga0265295_1001166_pt1 | contig 47761 bp, 68 predicted proteins | sample Munlansysbiofilm_FD_192503 | JGI IMG/M metagenome (GOLD analysis project Ga0265295, IMG submission 192503) | Leachate microbial communities from a municipal landfill in Southern Ontario, Canada - Methane capture system biofilm | ecosystem: Engineered > Solid waste > Landfill > Unclassified ...
TACTATCTTCTAGGATCGCGTCAAATGCTCCGCCCGTATTGTCAAATACCAGCTCGCCGTTAATGAAAGCCATCTGCTTGTATTCGGCAAGGTCAGCCTGTTGTGCTAGGCTAGGGATGCTCTTGAGCAGTGGATCGTATGCAACATCATCAATGTATATCTGCCCGTTGTCTGTGTAGCCGAAGGTGATACCTGAGGAGAAGGATTCCTTTATGGGGAGGACATCTTGGTCGATGTGGATATACAGTATCTGGTTATTAGAATCCCAGTAGAAGGATCTGTTCTGTTGTATAACATCGGCAATGGAATTGACCGAACTGTAGAAGGTATTCGGTGGCTGGAGAAGTGAACCTATATTTGTTGTAAGGTTGCTGTTGTCGTCATAGCCACCAAAACCAACCGTCCACCAATCCGCAGTAGTACGACGAGCCGGAAGGCACTTATATGTGAAAGGCGCGTACTGTGAGAATGCTCTGAGTTGGTAAAAGCGGATGATTTCGGTTATGGTCAAGGTTTTTCCCCTATAGTTATTTCAAACTTGGTGTAGCCGCCACCGATTCCTTTATCATCAACAGAATGTTGGCACATGTGTTCAGCAGTTATTATGAAAGCTTGGAAGTCGTAAGTTGCTCCGACTGTGAAATAGTCTTGGCTTGGTGCGAACATCCAAGAGTCAAGGCTATTTCGCATTTCATTGGTGTAGTTTCCATAAAGTCGCAAGTCGCCAATATCTTGCCATATGTCTATAGAAACATAGATAGGGTCATGGATATGGTAACCTGTTATTTTCTCTTGATAGCCAAGAGTAAGTGAGGTGTCTATTGCAAAGAGGGAGATTGATAGGAATATAATTGATAAAAATGTTATTAATTTTTTCATATTACAACTTTCCCCTTGAATGTTGTTGAATCAGAATCTGATAGGATTAGATAATTATTAGAGCCAACTACCCTATTTGTCCCAACTGCTATAACCGAATTGGCATCATACCTATATATTGAACTTATTATAAGGCGCGAACCATCAAATTCAAAATATCCCCCAGCAACAATAGCATCAGTACTCCCACTGGGTATAAATGCTGTAATTAGTGGATACCAAGCAGAAGAAGCAATAGTTTGTTCTGCTATTCCCAAATCTTTTTTAGCTCCTCCAGCAAAAAACTCTGCATCATTCACTGTTGCATGAACATTAACAAACGTAGGACTGTCAGTCGTCTTAACGCCTTGATCTACATAATTAGTCGCCCCAGTCCAATCCACCGTAACAAATCCCGCTCCCTGCATGAGATTTGTTATCTTCCGCTTAGTCAGAGTAGCCCCTGCCTTCACTAGCTGATACGGCAATATCTGACTCTCGTCAGAATGATACAGTCCATTATAGATTGCATTCCAAGTGTACCCTGAAAGGCTTGCAACCCATGATACCGCTAGTGTATCCCCGCTTGCCGCTACTTTCAGGTAATACGTCCCGTCCCCTGCTGGCGCTGATACCGCAAAATCCTCAGTATCTACTACAAACAACGTCCCACCATGGGTTATATAGCTACCCATAGCTATCTTTGGCACTGCTATTGTATTCGTCCACTGTGTCAGGATCATACCCTGGTTGCCAATCTGCTTGGCGTAGGCGTCAAGCTTTGCCTGCAGTATCGCATAGTCACCATCCCCTGGCGGGTCTGTCATTGCTCCGACTTTTGTTATTGCCATATCAAGTTACCTCCTGTATAAATCTTTGTTATTGCCATATCAAAACCACCTTATTATAAGTTTGTTTTCCTTTTTCCATTACCGTGCCTCCTTAATCGTCAAGCTATACCCATAGCTCTTCCCACGCTTCTTGTTATCGCCCCAGCTATCCAGCACCGCATACATCGGTGTTATGAACTCGTGATTCGCCTCTGTGGGGTCAAACCAGATTATAGCACCTTTGCCATAGCTTTTATATACTTCTCTCAGCTCATTCATGCGCTCTCGGCTTATGCCATCAAAATCAAAGTCATAGACACGCATCGGCTCGACATACTGTGCTTGGCTCTGGCCTGCTTCGCTATATGATACCTTGCTCCGGTCGTCCCAGCTTTCGGGCCACGCCTCTAGGGGATTCGGCATTGTCTCAGATACACCGAGGCCAATTGCGCCCAATATCAATGGTGTTTCTGTGCTTACAATTTCGAACTCGACATAGCGAAATGTTATCCCCTCATTAAAATGCCAACTTACAGGGTCATACACATGATCGCTTAACCGGTCATAATACCCGTAGTAGTCATCGGCACCATAACCATAGAGGTTCTGGTCTGGATAGCCGTAGTAGTGGCCAACGTTTCCGTTCTCAAAATAGACAAGTTCTATAAGCTCATCGTCTGAGTTATAAAACTTCACCAACATGGTCGTGAGATTTGTATATCCCCAGAATAGGCTATCAATCGTAACATCAGACGCATATGCTAGTGTTATCGTGTCAGAATTACCTGTCGCCTGGTAGCGCTTTCTGAGGTATCTGCTGGCAAGATTCTGCACCGAGTAACTCTCGCTCCCATTAAGCGATGAGATCGTTGCGTCGTGTATCAGGTCGTTGAATAGTATTTTCATAAGAATACCCTCAAGCTATATGCTAATAATATTTTCATGCCCATACCACCAATATATGCTTTATCTGTTTTCTCATTTTTGCAACCTCACCCTACCATTATTTATATCATCAACAACCAACGAGCTCAAGGTTTTCCGGTCAACCTTGAGATTTATTGTCAAGCTCTTGCTGCCCTGGCCTTGTCCTTGCCCCTGCATGCTCTCCACTATCTTGCTGGCGAACATTCCCATGAGTGCCTCACCGCTTGGCCCGCTGTTCAATGCAAGCTCTGCATAGCCATTTTCTGCAAGCGTCACGTCCCTGCCACCACTTTGTGGCAAAACTATTCCACCTGTGGCTAGTCGTGGCTTGGCGGCGCTCACAGCGGCTACCTGGACAGCACTCAGCCCTGTTGCAACTCCACCTGCGATAAGACCGGCAGGAACAAATGGCTTGGTCAAAAAACCATTCAATATTGCTTGCGCGGCGCTTGCTGTCGCACTTGCCAGTTGAATTTTCCAACTGGCCATTGCTGCCTCAAACTCAAGCTTCTTTTTCTTCTCTGCATAATCCGCTTCGATCTTGGCACGCTCAACGGCTGCTTTCTTTTCTGATATAATCTCAGCATCAGCGGCCTTCTGCTTGTCAATTGCCACCTGTAGAACAGCAGCGCTCTCTAGGTCACCTGCTCTTGTTGCCGCGTCAAGGCGTTTCTGGATTGCTTCTATAGCATCGTCGCTCGTCTGCTGTGCAAGGTCAAGCTCTTTTTGTGCTGCTTCCTGTGCCGTGTCCTCTTGGACTCCTGCGGCCTTGAGCGCCGCCTCTTCTTGTGCCTCAAGTTCAGCCATGCGCTGGTCATAGATAGCGCTAAAGAGGTTTTCGAGGCTTCCTGCAAGACTGGATAATGCGCTTCCAATCTGATTGACCATGTCCTTGGTTTTTGCAATCATAGCTTTTTCTGATGTGCTGTCCTCAAGCGCATCATAATAGGCGTTGATTGCGTCTATACTTGCTTGTATATCATCTGGATCAACTCCCTTTGTGGTTCCAGCTTCAGAGGCTGCCGCTAATGCTCTGGCGCGTTCTGCTTCCATTGCTTCTTTGGATGTCTGTTTCAAGGACTCAAGCTTTTGCGTGTAATCGGCGGTTGAATCTGTGAGAATCTTAGTACTAGCCTCTGCTTTATCGGTCGCTGACTGGTTAATCAGTGCTGCGTAGTATGCGTTTATCGCTGCTATTGCCTTTTCTTTTGCATCCTCTTCTGCAACACTTCCCTTTATTGCTGCAACCGCCCTTGTCTGTTGTATGTACAACAAGTCAGTCTCACTCTTTCCCAAATCCTCAGTAGCCTCTGAGAAGCTTTTTATCGATTCGGTAGCCTGATCGGTCGCTGTCTTTTTTGCTGTTATGGCATCTGCTGCCTCCTTGTCTGCAGCAGTTCCTTCCTCAATAGCAGCAGTGAATTCTTCACCTACTGCTACAGCAATTTTTATATGGCCTTCTACATCAATATATTTCTGATTTAATGCGAGCATGCTCTCGATATAGGTATCTACAGCCTTTTTCTTTTCCTTGTTGGCTTCAAGCTCTGTAGTGACGCCGAGTTTTACCCTTCTGTCGATCTCTACAAGATTATTATTGTATGCATCAGTTGCCTCTGTTACGAGACGTTGTGCATCCTTCATGCCTTTTTCTTTCTCAGCTTTAGCCTTGGATTCTGCCTCAACCATGGCTTTCATACCCTCAACAGATGCGTTGATGGAGGCGAGCCTATCTCTCTCAGCCTTTGATGCGGCGAGCGTGCTCTCAATAATCGCTCTGTCTGATGCTGATAGTTTTTCCTTGGTAAGAAGGAATTTCATGATTGTATCTTTCGTTATATCAAGAGATTCAGACCATCCGTCGATGGCTTCAAATACGCTCCTGTTCTCTAATGGGAATCTATTGAATACTTCATTTAGTTTTTCAACTGCCTCTGTGGTCAGTCCCATATCATCAGCCATTGTCTTGAGTTTCGTAGGGTCAAGCCCGAGTTCTTTAGCAACGTCGCTCAGGCGCTTCATCTCATCTGCAGTGATTCCCACTTCTTTCGCAAGCGATCCGAAGTCTCTTTCTGTCTGGGCCAATTCAGCGTTATGGATCGCACTCGCAAACCCTGCTATGCCCGCTACTCCTGCAACAAGGGCTGTTACCATTAACCCAATACCACCAGTCATGCTGTTGACTGCAAGGCTTAACAAGGTGAAGGCCTTGGCAAGCCCAAGAACAATAGGGGTTCCTGTCAGCAAGATGGCAAAGAACACCTTCAATGGCCCAGGAAGTTCAGATACCGCTACAAGCATCTTGGTAACTATCTCAAGCGCCCCACGCATTGCAGGAGTAAATTCTTCTACAAATTCAATCTGTGCGCTTTCTGCCGCGCTTTTTAGTCTATCCAAGCTCCCCTTTAGAGTATCGTTCTGGATTGCATACATTCTTGCCGCTGTATTTGTGTCTGTGATTGCTGCTGTATAGTCGTTGATACCCTTCTTGCCTGCAGACAAGAGTGTGAGCATCTGAGCACCTGCACGGGTGCCGAATGCGCTCATGATATCGCCTGCAGTCGCTCCTACGCTTGCAATGTTGCCTATCACGTCAGCGAAACTGTTTGCAGCCGGATTGAGTTGCTCGAACGTCAATCCAAGCGCCATGAGCTTCTGAGTAGTGGGGTCAGTCTCTGCCGCAAGAGCGCTCATGATAGCCCTGAGAGCCGTTCCAGCCTGCTCGCCTTGGAATCCTGCATCATACAGGGCTTCGAGCGATCCTACAGTCTCCTCTAGGCTGATGCCAAGAGCTGAGGATACCGGACCAGCCATGCGCATGCTTGCAGTAAGCTTTTCCATGGTGGCCATACTGTTGGCGATTGCGGCTGAGAATACGTTGCTTATTCTTGAGGATTCTTCTGCCTTAAGGTTATATTGGTTAAGCGTAGCGACGACTACTGCCGCTGTGCTGGACAGATTGGACTGGCTTGCCCCCGCAAGCATGAGCACCCCGTTAAGCGCTCCTACGGACTCTGTGGCGTCAAGACCACCAGATGCCAGGTAATACAGCGCATCAGCCGCTTGACTTGCTGTGAATCTAGTACTCTGGCCTGCAAACTTTGCCGCCTCGTCAAGTTGCAAAAATACGTCACGAGCGCCCATGACAACAGATTGCACGTTAGCTATGCTCTGCTCATACTCACCGCTTACGCTGATAGCCTCTTTCATTGCCATGGTAATGGCAGCAAAGGCCGCTACTCCGGCAAGACTCATTGCTCCGAAGCTGTCAGAGAAGGATTTCTCTGTACCGCTAGCAGTCTGCTCGGCTTTGCTCCCTATCTTGTTTATTTCTACATCAACGGACGCAACATCGCCCTTGAGCTTATCAAGGGCTACACGTACCTGGGCAGAGATTGTTCCAGCATCAATTGCCATGTTTCTGTTCCTTCTCGCGCTCCTTGAGTATGATGGCCGCGCGTAGATTTATGTCGTCACGCATATAGTCGGTAAAAATCCCATGCAGATGATCTGCTGGATTGTCGTTTCCTATCTTAGCCAATACAGCCGCGCTATATAGCGCGTTCTCGGTCACTTCCTTGATATCGCTCTTGGTTATGCCGAGTGCATAGGTTACCACGCCGGCCATGAAATCCTCTGGCAAGAGCAGGTCAATCCATACACGCATGCCATCAGTCTCACGCTCAAAGGCTGTCCTTCGTGGCCCTGCTGGCAATGTCGCTATGAGCTTCTCTGTCTCAAGTAGCTCAGCTTGTTTTTCCTCAATGTCAATGCCTTTCTTGCATATCTCGAATATCTCACCATATGATGGCTTGAACAATGCCTTCTTGCATATCTCGTTTTGTATGTCGGCATAGGCGACAACCTCCTTGAGTGTCGGCTTTTTCTTGAGACGTATCTTGTCATGGAACGTCTCGATCAGGCTCATATTTCCGCCACCACAAGCCATGATCTGGGCTTGGGTAAGTTCTCGCACCTGAACTTGCGTAGGGATCCCGTGGAATGGGATTTGTATTATTGGAAATTGTATGTCTTGAATAGTCATAGAGCCTCCTTGTAAATAGCGGGGGAGCAACGTGTCCTCCCCCGCACGAGACACTATTCTTACAGGCTCTCGAGCATCAAGGCGTTGAAGTCATCGATGGTCAACTCATCCCTGTGCCATGCTGGCTGAAGTACTCCGGCGCTATCACGGAATGTTACAGCGTCAACGCTGTAGTTTCCATCAGACCAGCCATACTCGTGGGAGCTGTCGCCGCCCATACCCTTGCATTTGAAATACTCTTTTTTGCGGTAACCAAGCAGGTCGCTCTCGTGGTTCTGGCCCTGAGCATACTTCTCGTAGTACTGCTCGACGCCGATATAAGGACGCTTTGTTGCAAATGTAGGGCTGTCCATCCCTCCGTCTGCATCAATAGTGAGCCCCTCAAACAGAGCGTACATTTCCCAATCCTCGGCAGTATCCACAATGCTCATGGTACAGCCCTTGTAGTAGCCGTCGGTGATCATATCGGTGTCATCGCCATTGCCGTCTGTTGTGGTTATGCGCTCGCTGTCTTTGCGGACTGCTGCCTCGCCCATGGTTCTGATGGTGTCGGATACAAGGATCTTAGTTCCGAAACCTTGGCCGATGCCTGTAATCTCTGCAAGCTCCCCGTAGAGCTGGATTGCAACAGGCATGTCGGCTTCTTCCGTTACTGTCGTCTTGATGAGCAAGTAATTGGTGTTCTCTTCAGCCGATGCAACAAGGGCAATTGGAGTTGTGACATCAACGAATACAAGGTTCAATGCTGTAACAAGCTCAGAAACCGTAATTGCCGTATTTGTCAGCTCAACGGATGAGAGGTCGATTTCCATCTCGTACTCAGTCCCGTCAATCTTTGCAGTGAATCCTACTTTCCCAGGATCAGCAACGCCGGAGAAGTCAAAAGGTCCAACTCCACCGATTGTTCTAGAAGGGGTTGGTTTCGTAAAATCAGGGTTCAGGGCGAATGCCCGAACATACTTGAGACCAAATGCAAAACGCGCGTTTTCTTTTAGTGACATATGTAGCTCCTCTAAAATACCTTTCCCGGTACCAGGAAGGTTCTTTTCATAGATATGGACTTGTCATCGTTTTCGGTGACAATCTCTTCGTACTCGTATAAGTCCTGCACCTGCTGGGTATTCCCATGCCTGGTGCTTGCCTGAAAGTCTTTCAACAAGGTTGGCAACTCGTCGACAATATAATCCTCAAGGAACAAGTTGCTCCCCGGGGCAAAGTGGGCAAATATCTGTATGAGTCTCCCTCTGCCAAGAGGATCCATTGCAGGCTTCACGACAACATAAGGTGTTGCTGGAATGGTTGCTACCCCGAAGGCAACAACGTTTCTGATATTGCCCGTCTTGAGCTGTGCGATTATCTTAGTCAGCATATAAGCTCCTCAAGTCTCTCATGAATGGTGCATAGAAATGATTAATCGTTGGCGCAAGTGATGCGTGTTTCTCGTTGTTTGCATTCTCAAGATATATGCCATACTGCAATGTATGGGCCATAAACCATCCTACCAAGTTATATTCCTTATACGCTCCGCTGAAAACAGTATCCATTGCCAAATAAGTTCTATTGGTCCAGAACTTATTTGCAGCTTGCTCTGCTCTGAAATACTTCAATGCTAAAGCAGAATAGTGCAGACATAGCGCATATATGGCCGTCTGTTTGCGCACAAAAGAATTGTTTATATTCTGCCTTACCTTATCCGTTCCGCTGTCTGCCATCTGCCATCAGCTCCCCTGAAATCATATTCAGTAAATCCAGTGCCTCAATGAACGTCAGAAGTTCCTTTGCAGCATATGGATTCGGTATATATGCCTCAGTATAAGAGGGAGGCCCCTCTTCTATCGGCGCCATCTTATCGCTCGCACTCTGTGGTAACCTCATACTGCCTCCTTGAGAGGAGCCTGGTATCCTATAATTGCATTTCCAAACATGAGAGGATCCACCGGCCCTATCTCATAGCTCTTGTCCTGCCAAGTGAACTTATCACCCTGCAGGATACCTGTATTATATGGTGCAAGTATCATCCGTGCAAGGTTGGTGCTGAATCCTGCAGGTGATGTCGCTAGGTCGTCGGGTCCTTTGCTCTCATGGGTAATCCGGCACGTGAAATATTTTGGCTCTTGGTTCCCATATGGGTCAGGTATAAGCGCCCCGTCACCCATCCCGCTATCAATCATAGCCGCTCGCATGACCATAATGGTAGATTTGTTTATTGCTATCTGCGCTTCAATTCCTTGACGTGCCTGCTTGATATCTGATCTAGTCATCAGAGCCACCCTCCGCAGATAGTCGGCTGTTTTGAGCGCCCTATGCGCCCTGTGTTGCTTCCTGTGTCGCTGGATATCTGAGCCTTGCAATCAATAGATAGCTGTCGATAGAAGTTGTATAGCTCGACAAGTGATGTCCATTGGGTTGTCTCGGTGCCTGTAGTCAGGCGCGCTATGCGCATCTGCCCGCCAAGCGTCTTGGCTATCTCGGTGTAAGCCCTGCACTCTGAGGCATCAATGCCATATGAAGATATCATGGCATCAAGAGCGTTGTCTGAGATATTCATATCAAGACGATTGTTTTCGCTATCATAATACAGGTTATCGCCAAGACGGTAAGCCGTCAGCTCATCTGGGCTTGCCGGCATCTCTGTTGCCGATACTATCATGGGGAAACCGTGTGGGTCTTTTATGCGTATTCTCAACGCTATAATATTTTCTATGTTCATAGTGTTATTATCGTTGACAAATAGCGTATTGTCAATGATAATGAAATCACCTTGACTTCTCTTTGTTTCCATATCTCCTTTCCAGCATCCTCATCCATGGGGTGCTGGTTTTTTTATGCATAAAGAAGGGAGCCGGTGAAGGCTCCCATTATGATACTATTTTACTTTTCTCGCTTACTCTTCGGTAGGCAGGGTAATCTCGATGACGTACCCGTATCCGGCGCCAATTGTGGTGCTAGGATAAGATGATCCCAAGAAGTCCTTGTACCACTCGCCTTGGACGCGATACCATGCGCGCTCTTCTGTGCTGAGCTGCAATGTTTCACCGTTGCCGGTTTCCATGGTAATCGGGCGCTTGTTGGCAACAAGGAATGTCTCTCTTGGAACAAACAAGTATGCCTTGCCCTGCTCGACTCCGGGGAAGTTAAGGATTTTCTTGCCCCATGTCTTACCGTGAGTGATGCCATGGTCGTACTCTATGATGTTGTCAATTGGCAAGCTTGCCAGGTTGCTTCCACCAACGGTTCCGTTCCCACTTCCAAGCTGTCCATTGATCACGCGCTCGATGTCCCAGCTGTCAGCGCTGTTAACCAGCAAGCTGAGAGAGGGCACTGCAATCTTGCTCTTGGTCAGGGGATCTTTCAAGCCTCTGATAAGTTTGATTGCCTTACGCATGGTGTTGTACATCTTGGCGTCATATGTGGCGTTTGCTGTAGTGTCAGCGGCTTGTTTCTGGCTCGCTACATAGGTTGCGCCAACAATCACGCCTACAGTACGGGCGTTTCTTGCATCAGTGTCAGCTGCCACTACAGCCCTGTTCACCTTCTCAAGGGTGTGCAGTGTGTTATACAGCATATTCTTCAAGCTGTCTTTCCAGCCGATACCAAGGATCTCAAGACCGAAGGTATCGACGTTGCCAAAGTTCTGCTCGATGAGAGGGACGCTGTCGTTGGTTCCACTGATGACTTCCATCTTGCCGACGTAGTCAAGGAGGTTTCTGACGTTCACAGTCTCAGGAAACTCAAAGTCGGTTACTTCGGTTGCAATCATGCTGGTAAGGTCAGGAGACTCCTGAGCGCGTCTGGCGATGTCGATGAAGTACTTCTGCACCAACTCTTGCAGAGTTGCAGGAGAGGGAGCCTGAGCGGCATTGGTTGCCATCTCGGCTTTGGCTTTCTTTTGCAATGCACCAATCTCGGCCCACAAGTTGTGGTAACCTTCACTACCTTCCCAGTGGCTGTTGGGCATCTCGACAACAATCTGCTCACCAATCATGGTGTTGGCAGTTGATGCAAGGTTGGCCTTGGCGCTTCCTCGGAAGATTGCAACAGGAGTTGCAAGCTTATTTTTCAGGCGATCCTCGATAAGACCGGCTTGGTTAAAAACGTTTAATTTTCTCATTTTGCTTTTCCTTATGCAATGTAACCGAAGACGGTCACGATAAGATCAGATCCGGTGCCGTTGGCATCGGCCACAATTTCAAGGCCCTTCTCAGCGGTGAAACCAGCTCCCTGTGCGATCGGGTCGGCAAGGGTTGCGTCAGCGATGGTCAGGTTTGCATTGGCGATGAGGTCTCCAACTGCGAAAGATGCACCCTCAACATCGTCACTGTCCTTGACGCTTACCTTGGTTGCGGATGCCCATTCGGTTTCTCCGTCAACGCTTGCGAAGATGCTATGGATATAGACCTTCTTCCCGGCTGCGACCTTGGCATCAGCAAGAAGCACGACCTCTGTGGCACCTGCGATACTGGTCAAGGTTGCGGTTGCCTTGAAGGGGATACCTGCTTCGGCGGTGATTGCGGCGATTGACAGCTCGGCTGCATCAACCTCTGCCTGGATGTCAACAAGCGATGCAGGCACGAGCTTGGCATAGCGTTCCTTCTCGAACACGATCACGCCGTCGCTGTTCTTTGCCTGGAGCAGATAACCCACAAGGTAGTAGGTAGCGGTCAGTGTGTCACTGAACTTGCCTGTTGTCGGGTCCCAGTACACAGCGGCACCAACTGTCGCAAACGTGTTCTGAGCTGCGTGCAGCTCATCTGTCTGGATCTGAATTCCTTCCTCGACGTGTAAGCTCCCTACGGCATCCTCTGCGATGTCCTCATCCGCAACAGCGGCGAAAGGCCCGACTACGCCGAACTCGTATTGTTCGAGGTCTGCACCAGTGTCATTTGCGATGCGAACGTGGTCACATCTCTCTTTTTCAATAAATACTTTCATGATTTACCTCTTAATATTTGTAGCGTTTCGGACCCTTTGCAGGAGCCTCTTCGTCTTTGTGCTCAACAATCCCTTGCTCATCTTCGCCTGCTGCATTCTTGGCAGCAAGGGCAAGAGCTACTGGATTTGTCTTGATCTCATCAATGGTCAATCCAGCCTTAATGCTGGTATTGGCAAAGTCTCTCAACAGCCCTTCTTTTCCGAATGCCTCATCCATAGCAGTATCCTGGACAAGCTTGTCAGCTGCTTCTGCCCTTGCAATAAGGTCAGCAACATCTTGCTCACCGAGAGCGTTCAGTTTCTCTGTCTGCTCTGATGTGATCAGCTTGTCCTCTGCCTTGAACAGCGCAACGGCCTGCTCAAACTTGAATTCCCCATTCGCAATAAATGGAGCCATTGCATCAATGATTTCTTGTAGTGTCATAATCTTTTCTTCCTTTGGCTTTTTCGGAGGTTCGCCAAGGAAGGCGGCCACCTGTTTCATGCCATTGTGATATTTGAGCTTGGCGATATCAATATCATTAGTGCCAAGATTTCCCTTTCCTGTTTCCCTGTATTCTGTAGCAAATCCACCGTCGATGATTTCCTTGCCATAATACCAGGATTCTGCTGCCATAAGGCCTAAGATATCCTCGTTTGACTTCTTGCTGAATCGTGCTAGGCGATCGCCAACATGCCCGTTGAGCTTCTCAAGTGCATCAGCTTCCTTACGAAGCTCAAGATAATCACCACACACGCAAGTGCTCACATTGTGGATCATGTAGATGCTTATGTCCTGGGCAATGACCTTGCCAAAGGCTGTGGCGATATAACTGCCGATGCTTGCAACAAGACCGCCCATGATGAGTGTCTTGCCGCCTGAATAGTTCGCAAACAGATCGTAGATAGCGACACCCTCGTACACCTGCCCGCCCTGGGTATTGAGATGAACCTCGATATCCTCGCCGTTTGCAGATGCCAAAGCATCAGCAACAGATGCTGATGTGATGTCAAAGCCAACATATCCTGAAAGCCGAATGATTTTCATAGCTTTATTGTCCTTTGCTTTACGCGTTTTGTCAAGTGTTTATGCGAAGTCATAATATTTTGCCTTCCAATCGTCGATATATTGCACGCTCTCGCCATTGCTCCAGCGCTTGAGGTCAGCTACAAACTCGTTAGTATCCATCAGTCGTGCAACACTGTAACAGCCACAATTTGGATGAGGTTGTGCAGGAAACTGCGCATAGGTATATGGGCTGTTTCGTGCAAGGTCTGGACACTCACAATCCCAGTCTGCTCGGCCTGATTGCATGACCCAATCATAGGCATCAAGAGCGCTTGGATTAGCGCGTCCTGCTTCCAGCCCTGTCTCTTTAAGTGAAGCGTACAGCTCGCTTCGCACAATCCGCATTGCCCGGTAGTCAACATTACGTGGGATACGCTTGGCAAATTCCTTCGTTCCTGCCTCAAGATTTCCGTATCGCTTCATGAGGCTAGCCTTGCCCTCAGCTACATACACCTCAAGGTCTTTGGCAATCTTCACAGGATCACGCCCCTGGGCAAGGCCTGAGAGGATTGTCTGGCGCATATCGTTGGGAACATTGGTGCCGACTCTCCAACATCGCTCACTGAAGGTGTAGCCGTCTGAATAGACACGCTTGGCTACATTGGCTATCACATCGTCATTGACCTTCACGAACATGTTCTTTATCTTGACCGCTGAGAGCCCTGCTCCTGCTCGTACGTTGGCATCAAGCAGGTACTGCTCATCAATAGCAGTAAGACGGCTTGAGAAGTTTCCGGCTGAGGCTGGCACCCCATCCTCTATGGCTTTGGATATCTTGCCGATGCTATCGTTGAGCTGGATGTCTATGTTCTGCCAACTCTTTATGGTGAAATCAGACATACCGCTCAGCTGAGCCACCCTAATCTCATCGGCTACCTTCTCTGCGGCGGTTATGTATGCTTGCCTGATCTGGGTCATCGTCGATTTTATGATTGTTGGTGAGCTCTTTCGTACTGAGCGGTATGCTGTTAGATATTCTTTTCTGGTCATGCAAACAACCTATAAGTGGTATTTATTTGCTTCATCAAAATTCATCCCTCGCCATGTCATAATCGGCATCTTTGAATTGCTTGTGCTTGGCCATTCCACTAAGTGCTATCTCAAACTCCTCTTGATTCTCTTCGGTCATGCTCGGATACAGGCTGTCCCACAACTTGTAGAGTTGGCTCTTGGTACATGCAGCTCCGTTGATAAGTGCTGCAGCTCCATCGGCAAAGAGCTTGAACACCTCGGCCTTCGTCTTAGCCGAAAGCTCATCAAGAGCACCCCAGGTTATCTTGATATCTGCTGCCTTGCTCGCCTGCATGGTGGCAACACTAAGGAGCTTCACGCTTGCGGTGAATAACCTGGTGTATGATTTGATTTTCTGGTTTCGTTTATCCTTCACGAACTGGACAAGCAATCCCATCTGCTCCTCGGCGCTGGCCAGATTTCCCTCGACCTTCACACCCCAGCAGATTTCAGGGATTCCACTTCCCTCGACAATCTTTCTGAACTTACGCTTAAGCGCTGACTCATAGGCTTCGTGGGCATTGGTAGGGAATAGGAGCTCTGTCTTTTCATCAGGAACGTTTAAGAACATATCCGATCCTGCCACATCGACTTCTGAGATTGACGTATAGCCGTTATTTGCCAGCCAGTCTTTTGCGCCCTTCATCGTGACAGCAAGCTTGGTGTTGAACTTAGCTAACGTGGTACTCTGCATCAGGTCAATGTCATTGTAGTCTTTCAGGTCATACACAATGCGCTCGTAGTCTGAGTGACCTCGCGTCTCGTTGGCATCTGAGTTGTTCGGAAATGGAATAGGGAGATCTCCTCCCACATTTCTCTTAGTGCTGCTCTTAAGGTTGGCTGCAATGCTTGCGCCACCCCATGTCTCAGTAATCTTCTCCCTTGTGAATACGCGCTTCCGGTTCACCACGACCGTTTTGTTGTCGTCGACCGTAACGGTGAGTTGTTCATTGGTAACTATTTTTATGATGACCCCAGTCTCGATTGACCGGATGATATCGGTCACCGAGCCATCTGGTATGATCTCCCAGTGTATCTTCCCATCTGTAGCGCTGAAGAAAGGCCACACCCAGAGTGTTCCGTCTCGATGGCATTCGATATGCATCTGCTCCATCTGTGTAGCAAAGCGCTCCATGATCTCATCAAGCAAGAGTTGTGTTATCTCATCTTCGCTTTTGGGGATGGGCAAGCCCATGAACCAAACGGGTACGGCAATGGGGGAAAAGGCAAGCGCTCCTGCAAGCTTCATGCCTGGGTAGCTGTTATGATATAAGCCATACGTCAAGTCATGATTGACTTGTAGGCTGTCTGTCCAGTCTCGACTGTTTGGTGTTCTTCGCTGTTGCTTGGTGGGGTTTGCGCTGTTCTTTCGTCCCCATGTAAAGGAAATTTGCATTGGTTATCTCCTGGTAAGAGTATTGCATGAGCGCCTTGCTCTGTCAATGTCACGCAAGCAGTCAAATATCTGGTGCTCGTTGTAATAATATACGGTGGCTCCGTTTATGGCAATCCTTTTCTTTCCCCGGTATCCAATCAGGATATTCCACTTGAGCCTTGGCATGGTCTTTCGCTTTGGACGATGATCTCTGATAGTCAAAGTCCCGATATCCTCAAAGAAGTGCAGGTACACGCTGGTGGTTCTTTTTGCCCGGTAAATACTATGGGGAATGTCGTCAAGTTGCCAAGCCATGAAGCTTGCTATCTCCTCAACGTTGCTAAATCCTGTTGCCACTAGATAACTCTCCTCTGACGCATAGCGTCTCGGATATCGTCTGGGAAGGCCATGCCCTCACCGGAAAAGTACGCCAAGAGCAAGGCATCCGCCCTATCAGGGGATTTCCCGCACCGCTTCTTGTATACGTCCTTTGGCTCGATCTTTCGCCTGCCCTTGCTGTCATAATCATATTGCCTGCCGCTCAGCTCCGCCATAAGCACCCTGTCGTCTGGAATATCGACCTCATCAATTGGGAAGTTGAACCAGAGCTCATCAGCTACGCTGGTGAATTTGTCTTTGTCCATCGGTGAGGAACCGAAGTTGACCGCTACTACTTTTGCACCTAATTCCCTGAGCCTGTCGCTCACCCCGCCCCCAACGCCTGTATCGTCAATGACAATCGGGACGCTTGGATCACGCCCTGCCATATCCCAGCACTCATATGCTGTTTTCATGGTGTCCTGCTTCACAAATTCCTTGTGATCTATCGTGACAAGCCCCTTGCGCTTGTACAACTCGGTCCTATCGTCTCCGAACCTTGCGACGTCACAACCCACCTGAATAACACCCTCGGGATAGAGCTCCCTGTCCATGGCTTGACGGATTGCGGCTCGGCTCATTACAGCCCGCTGGCCTTGCTTCCTGGGCTGACCACCCCATGTGTGCTCCGCCTCATCAGGATCACGCTTGTAATCCTCTTCCATTTCCTTCTGTAGCTCAGGTCCCCAGTATGGGTTATCCTCAACACCAGGATTTAGCCAGACACGGAATGCATCGTCACGAGTGGAGTTCCAGAGGCGCTCATCAATGGGGTCATTATCTGTCTCAGGGTTCCAAGAAGCCCACAGCTCAGAGCCGGGCTTTCGCAAGGTTGGCAAAAGCATACGTAGGCTGTCATGACTGATGGTAGCAGCCTCCTCAAGCCAGAAGATGTCGAAAGCCTCTAGTCCTTTGACCTGTCCTGCTGCCCTGATATCCTTAAGGCCCCTGAATATGATCCTTGATCCACAGGCCGACTCTATCGACTCGTCGGTGATCTTCCATCCGCTGTAGCCAAGACGGGTGATCGTCTGCCGCATCAAGGCGTAAGATGATTCTTGCAGGGTTTTTTGTATCTCTCGGAAGCAACCAATACGCAAAGGCCTTCGGTGGGCCTCTTGGATAAGCAGGGAAGATATGGACCATGATTTACCTGTACCACGCCCGCTCTTAGTGAGCTTGATACGCATCGGCTGGCGGAAACAATCAAGCTTCGGTATAACAGCCTCACGCTCCTGCTGTAGGATCATGGTGAGAAGTTCTTCCTCTTGGCGCTTGGTTAGGGGGGGCATCAGGTGAGTATCTCTTTTTCGTATGGTTGTCCGTTATGTAATATTTCTGGGTTTCTATTATTCTCAGCACACCATTTTACATATCGGTTTACAATAACATCACAGTAGTGTGGGTCAAGCTCCGTCATGTAACAGGCTCTATCTAGCTTTTCTGCAGCTATAAGAGTCGATCCTGAACCTCCGAACATATCTAAGATTACATTGTTTTTTTCACTACTTGATTTTATAGCTCGCTCGCATAGATTTATTGGCTTAGGTGTAGCGTGTCCGCCTTCGCTTCCATCTTTTTTATGGCGAGCAAATTCCCATACATTATTAAAATTATCATGCACATTATTAAAATAAGCTCTTGTTGAGTAATACTCTCGCTTAATATCTTCATACTCTCGCTTAATATCTTCATACTCTCGCTTAAATACGTCTACATTATTGTCTATACCCCATTGCTTAAATGATTGGTAAACTTCTTCTGTTGGCATGTTCCATTGGCTTTTGCATGTCCAGTGATCTCGGCTTAAATCACTGTGTCCGGCTATTTTTTTCATAGTTGGAATATCCCAACCAGCTTTTAATCTCTGATCTAGTAGATAATCCCTAATAGGCTCCCATCCTTCAAAATAATTATCCGCGTTGTTATTAAACCCTTGTACACCGCACATAACAAATAAGCATTTTTCATCAGCTATCGCATAACTCCGCGTGTTTTCTGAATTTTGCCCCTGTCCATTACCTTTTGCCCATGTGATCAAGTTTCTAAACGTAGCTTTTTGGTTTTTAATCATTGGTTTAATAATAGCGCTATATATGTCCATCAACGGCTCATCAGTACCCCAACAATACCAAGATCCATTTTCTTTAGTGAAAGCAAAAGATATTGGTATCCATTTTCGGTTAAATTCTAATAAATCATCATAATTAAGATTATCATTTAACACACCTTCATTTTCTTTTTTCATCCCATATGGCGGATCAGTAAAAACCATATCAGCTTTTTTGCCATTCATCAATTTATCAATATTAGCAATATCAGTACTATCACCACACAATAATCTATGCTTTCCAAACTCCCACAAGTCGCCAATTTTTGTTAGTGGTTCAACCTCTTCAGGCAGTTCATCATCTCCTTCTGTTTGTTCAGGGTCTTCAAGTTCCTTAAGAACTATATCCATCTCCCCGTCCACTATCCGCAAAGTATCGGCAATCCCTTCATCCATCTCACTGAGCCACCCCGCCAGCTCCTCGCTATCAAACTCACCATATTGGCTGCTAATCGCAAGCAGTTTCTTGCGTGCGTCTGCGATGTCTGAGGCCTCGATGTACGCCACAGGAAGGGCAGGGATCACATATCCATCCGCTCTAAGGCTGGCAAGCGCACGTGTCCTTTGGTGACCGTCCAGGAGGCTATACACCCCATCATGATCCCAGACGAAAAAGGGAACATTGAAGCCATCCTCCAATATTCTAGCCTTGAGTTTCTCTAGGTTCTTCTTGCTGAGTTTCTTAAGGTTTCCCTGGAACTCCACAAGCTGCTCAATCGGTAGCGTTGCTGCCCCCTGGCATGTTACCCGGATACTTTTTGCTGATGTACTCATTTATCTTTGCCTCTCTTTCCTCGTATGTCATCTCGGTGACAGTTATATTACCCGATACCTCTACATCTTGCTTGGGACTCCCAAAGGCCCTGTCCAGCAATACAGACAGGTTCACCAGCCCACCCTTCTTGAAATCTTCAAGATATGCCCTAACCATGAGCCGTACGATCATTGGCTCTGACTTGTCCTGCACCATATCAACAAGCTCATCCGAGCTCTTGGAGAACAGCACGTTCTTAATCATGAGCGCAACGTCCTCACGGCTAATATTGTTATCTTTGATATATTTCTTAAGCTGAGACGGTTTTCTCCCTGTTTTTGCTGGCCTGTTTGTCTTAGAGAATGGTTTCAGGTTCGCAAGAGAGTTTTCATGCATTTTTTTCTCGGTTGCCATCACGGTTCCTCCTTATTCGAAGCTAATATTTCCAAAATCATCCATGTCGTTTTCCATGTCGTTTTCCATACCCCTATCCTACTCCCGAACCTTGCGGTTTGCAAGTATTGTTCTAATGTCCTTGGATACAGGATCATCAAGGACACGCACAAGATCAGCTATACTCTTACACTGCTCAAACATCTTGCTACCAATCCCCCTCAAAGCCCTAGCACCCTCTATGGCTCCTCTAATCTTCTGGGTTGTAATACCGCTCATAATTGCAACTTCATTACTATTATACGACACCCCATCGCAGGTGAACATATAGTTCCTGGCAGCAAGCTCATGGGTATATATTTCCCCATCCTTTCCCTTTATCCGCATTTGGTCTATTCCGTATGTAATGTCCATAAAAGCTCCTTATATGGACATTGTATGCCTAAATTGTTATCATTGCAAGTGTTATCTATGCAGTTTGTAAAAATATATTCCTGAAAAGCAAATCTGCTACATGCTTGCTACACAAAAACAGCAAAAATTGTGTATGCGTAAACTGATACAATAAAAAGGATAATAATAGCATCTTGTAAAAGGTGCTACACATCCTATTGTATGTTATATATCGCAAGGGAAAAGAATTACATATGCACCTAGTAACTTTCAAAAAAATATAGGCCTTACACAGGCATGCGCATGTGCGCTCGCGCATGTGCGCGTGTGCATGCTGGCGTATACGTATATCAGATTATGTGTAGCATAATTACATATAATAATAATAATTCTTTATTATATATATATATATACTACTATAATAATAATAATAATATGTAGCAAAGCCAAAAACCATGTAGCACTTTTGCCAAAAACGCCAAAAAAACGTAGCACTTTTGAAAATGAGGGTACATCAATAAGAAGTAACTCCTTGTGGTATATGGAAAAGGCACAAAACAACATGTTAAAATAGCAAGAGTAAACCTTTGAATGAGTGTGAAAATGGGCTTGAACATGGAAAATATGTATGATAGACTGATTGTAGGTTCGAGGGAACAAGAAAACTATGCACTTTCTTGCTCCCTTGAATAACCAATACCCCTATAGTTCCCTGTGCATACCCGAAAGGGAGGGACGCTATAGGGGTTTTTTGTTTTTAAGGGAATGCAATATGAGAAAACCGATTAATGTAAACGAACTGAAAAAAGTATTCAGGCTGCGTGATGGAAAGTTGGAGAAATTAAAACCTAATTCCAAAGAAAAATGGGTTGTTGTTAATAGTAAAAGTAAAAACAGCCTTTGTTATTACAGGGTTGGGTTTAATGGCAGGAGTGTATTTTACCATGTTATTGTTTGGATATTATCGACAGGTGAAGATATCCCAGAAGAGCTCCAAATAGATCACATCAACGGGAATAGAATTGATAATCGTATTGAAAACCTTAGGTTGGTTACAAATAGGGAAAATCGACAAAACCTAAAAGATCATAGGGACGGAAAATTATGCGGGAGTAGTTTTGATAGGCGCTCCGGAAAATATCAAGCAAGAATACGAATAAATAGTAACGTAATTTATTTAGGCCGTTACAACACAGAACAACAAGCCAATGAAGCCTATAAAATAGCTTGCAGGCATATCCCCGATTATGTTGATAACGTTTCATTCAGAGAAATAATAAAAAAAGAGGTTAATAAGTAAAGATATATATTGACGTAAATACCTACCTGTGCTATACTGTATTCAGATAGAAAAAGGAGACAGGATATGAAAGAAGAAAGCAAGAGAGACTACAGAATGGCTAACAACTTATGGTGCAGGGGTGCTAACTGGTATGTATTCAAGATTGGAAGCATGTGGAGACTCGCTGATTGTTTTGGAAATTTTCCATTATACAAAACAAAAAAAGAAGCTATTGAAGTAGCTAATAGATTTATTCTTAATAATCATTAAGCAATCACTCCCCTCTATGGAGGGGAAACAAATAAAGGAAGGAACAAAATGAACACGAAAGAACCATGGTATGAGGACAGACCGAGACGGAAGGAGGATGTATGCAAATCAAAGTAAACACATCAGAAATTGATTGCTGGAATACAGACGAGATTGTTTGCCCGTATTGTGGCGCAGTCCATGGCGATTCTTGGGAGTTTGGGAAAGGCGAGGATATTGGGGAAATGAACTGTGACTATTGCGGTAGGGAGTTTATCGCAACAAGAAACATCGAAACCACCTATTCGTCTCGGCCGGCCGGTACAAAACCCTATATCGATTGGGAAGAGGGTGATGTTTTCGATGACGGAATCACAGAGGATGAAGCAGAAAAATGGGCGAACCAGAACGGCGAAAAGCCTTGTGAAGTGGTTGAACAAGTCCATTCTTGGTCGGAAGATTATGACGGGAATGTCCATATTCTTGGAAGGGAGCAAAAGATGAAACCTATAAAAAAACCTTGTCCATATTGTGACGAGACACCAGAACCGATGATAAAAAAGAATGGGTTTAAACTTAGTCTTGATGAAGATGGAGATATTTTTATTGAGGTTGATTTAGGATGTGGGACGCCTGCAAGAACGTACAAAACTGTAAACTACTGCCCAATGTGTGGTAGAAGGCTGGAAAGATAATATGGAACACACAAAAGAACCTTGGTATGAAGAGTATTATATTTGTGACGAGGAAGGGCCTCTTGACGAACCTGAATTCAGTGGAGAAATCCTAGCAAGCCCTGATGATTGCGGTATAACTCCTGTAGTTTGTTACGGTGTATCAGATGTAAACGCACGTCGAATTGTCGATTGCGTCAACGCTTGTGCAGGAATCACAAGCGAAGCATTGCAGGCTGGATACATCAAACACCTTGTAGAATGGGATAAGGTGAACCATGACTGCATTGACAGGATAGACAGAAAGATTACTCCGTTTGATTTCAAGGGTAAGAAAATATTAGCGGAGGGAAGTTGAAATGAACGCAGTGATATCGCATCGCATTGTTGGACCTGATGGATTAACCGACAGGCAAAGAAACATGAAGATTGGTCATAAGTTTGCCATAGGCGCTCTTGTGGAATTAGAGAATGGTGCAAGGGCGTTTGTTGTCATGCACACAAGAGATTGTGATGGTACTCCATTGTATGTGTTGGGCCTCAAGCTGGATCCATCAGAGTACGATCGCATTGGTGGATATTCAGAAGAAGATATGCAGGAGGTTCTTGTATGAACGCAAAAGAAAAAGAAACAAGTTCACCATATTCTGGGCTTGTTGGAACCGGGGGTGAACGAATTGTAAGGTGTAATCATTGCATGAAAACTTTTGAAGAGCATGAAATACCGGACAACGATGGGATAGATGTTTGCCCTTATTGTGGCAAAACTGATGGACTGATGGATATAGGGATGGCACAAATGAACGCAAAACAATTTATCGCAAAGCTGTCGGAAGAGAAGGGTGTTGATGTTACAGTGGCTGCCGTGAGGCATCACGCCAGGTTGGGCAGGATCGGCTACCGTAATGACGGGCGCTGGGTGTTTGAGACAAAGGATCTTGAGCGCATGATGGAGTATGCAGGGAAGCAAGGGCCGAGGAAGAAGCAATTAAGGATCAAACCACTTGAATGGATTGAGGAAGATACTTTTGTAGCATTCGGATGTTTCGGGACTTTTGAGGTCATGGAAAGTGTGGATGAGCAAGGCTCATGGACAGGGTCATTGAATGACAACAATGGTTATGATGGCTACGAAGAACAGGACTTCCCGACCGCTGAGGAAGCAAAGGTGTACTGTGAAAAGTTGCATGAAAAGCAGATACGCGCGGCATTGAAATTTGTATCATGGGAGGTTATGTGATGGAAAATGAAAAATTGGATATCAAGAAATTTAAGGCGTCGATGTTCGTTGATCCCGAGAACAACAGGATCTTGAGAGAAACGCAGAACGCAATCGGTATGGCGGTAAAGCTGATCATTGATCTTGACGATAAACTAACCAGGGCGTGTTTGATACAGCTGGGGTGGACACCTCCTAATCAGGAAGGTGGTGCCGTGTTGCTCGACAGGCGCAGGCTCGATGCTTGCTTGGAGTTCTGCAAGGATAAAAGTACAGACGAGCTTGAGGTGTTGAATCATGTCCGCATGATGGTTGGCCGTGAATGTGTGAAGCACGATAGGTGCGGTGATGAATGCATGGGGCATGATTGCCCGCATTATGGGGAGGTTGACAAATGAAAACATTCTATAAGAAAGACAATCCGCAAGGCTGGCCATTTGCCGATGGTGAAACCGTCGAGGTAATCAAGGCGGACATGTGCCTAATCGCTACGATCGGCGGGGTGCAATACGCCATGAACGGGCTGGCTATTATGCGTCTCAATCTGCCTGAGGTGAATATCATTGAGGGAAGGAGCGTGGGGCCGTATATCAAGGAGGCGCTCAGATGAGAAAGGGAACCCCTGTTAAGGTCATCAAGGACGGGGTTGTAATCGCTGTATGTGAGAACCTTGGGGATGCTATGCGCCTCACCCAGGTACATAAGCAGACCATAAAAAAACGCATGGTCGACAGGAGCACGATTAGAGGTTATGGGTTCCGTAACATACCGACCTCGGAATAATAAAAGCAATTAACATATTACTATAAAATAACCGACATTTTTTTATAACACTTTATATTTTATGTTATCAATAGCCACTTGACAATAGCGTCAAGTGTGCTATGCTAATCAGTGCACGGAGGCGCAATATGGAAAAAAATAATCTTTTTCTCACGTACAAAAACAAGAGCGGGCTTTCTTATAAGGATCTTGGCGACAAGATTGGTCACTCTAGGGTGTATACCCATCAGCTTATCAGTAGTCCTGGTTCAAGCAATATGATCAATACGCTCATAGATCTTGGCGAGCATATCGGCATGGATAGGGATATGGTCATATCTGAGTGGAGGCGCATGCGAGCTGAGCACGATGCGCAGGTTGCTGAGAGAAGGATCGGCAAGAATGGGAGTATGTATCATAGGGAGAAGTCGTGAAATATAAGACATATAAATCTGCTATTTCTGGAGGCACCGTATGACCGACCTCTTCACCCGTGCAAAATCAGTGGGCCTCCTGCATATCAGAGATTGGCTCCCCAATGGACGAGAGGATAACGGGGAATGGGTTGCGCTCAATCCCACCCGTGAGGACAAGACTGCTGGCAGTTTCAAGGTAAACCTGCGCACAGGCGCTTGGATAGATAATGCCACCGATGACAGGGGAGGCGATGCTATATCACTGTATGCCTTCCTGCATCAGAGCCAGTGCGCTCAGGCAGCCTCAAGCAAGGGATATGACAATATTACCGGTGGGATCCAATGCGAGGCAGCCAGGGCAATCCTTGAGACTTATGACGCCTCATATTTCGGTGATGAAAAAACCGTGTTCACCCCGCAGAAATCATCAAAGAAAGGCGATTATTGGGAAGGGTGGTACCCGGTAACAAGAAAGATTGATCCGCTACCAGAGCTGGACCTTTCATTTTTCGAGAAGAATTGGGGTAAGGCATTTGAGCAATGGGTCTTTGATGATGGTAAACGAAAAACCATCATGATCATAGTCCGCTTTATCGATGGTGCCACTAAGACAGACCGTCCTTTTACCCTCTGGGAGCGTCAAGGTGAGCTCAAGTGGCGCTCCAAAGCTCCGAAGGACAAGTACCCGCTCTGGAACCTTGCCGAGCTCCTACAGCGCCCAGGGGATGCTGTTATCTTATGTGAGGGCCAGAAGGCGGCGAGCAGGGGGAAGGCGTGCGAGGGCCTTTCGAGTTATGTGTTCTCAGGTTGGTATGGGGGTGCTGGTAGCACCGCTCTGACCGACTGGTCAACGCTCAGGGGGCGCACTGTCTACTTCTGGCCTGATGTGGATACTCCTGGAAGAAAGGCGATCAAGGCCCTTCGCGAGTTTTCCATTGAGTTTGACATCAATCTCATAATAATTCACCCTCCTGTTGGTGTAGCCAAGGGCTGGGACCTTGCTGACGCTATAGCAGAAGAGCGCGATATCGATGCTATAATCAACGGGAAGAAAGATGATGCAATCCTGAACAGGTTCCTGGACGATGATGTTCCCTTGCCATTCGATATTGTCGGGACTAGTGGAAGCGATATCATATTCTATCCGCATGGGTCCAATCATATCGAGCGGTTCCGCTCATCATCCCTGACAAAGAATGCGCTCATGGTACTGGCTGACCGCAGTGAGTGGGGTAATTATTTTCCCAAGGATGGAGGCGGAGCCGCTTGGGATGCTGCGGTCAACTTCGTGATCCGCAAAGCTGAGAAGGCTCCTGTGTTTGATTTTACGAGAGTTCGGGGTGCTGGTGCTTGGCTTGAGGGTGATCAGGTGGTGGTCAATACAGGGGCAAATCTTATTATTGATGGCGAGATTAAGGGCTTGCATGAGTCTCCTGGCGTATTTGTATATGAGAAGCAGGCGATTATCCCCTATAGAACAACTGGAGCTATGGAAGTTACCGAGAGTAAGAAACTCCTGGATATCATCAAGCGCATTGATTGGACATCTCAGATGTCTGCCTATGCGCTGGCCGGCTGGTTGCTCTTGGCTCCTTGGGGCGGGGTGCTCAGGTGGAGGCCTCATATCTGGATTGTAGGGCCTCACGGAACTGGTAAATCATGGGTTATGGAGAAGATCATCACGCCGATGGCAATCAAGGGCTTTGGTGTCAGAGGCGATGGTGCGAGTACTCCTGCAGGTGTAAGGCAGAGCTTGAGTAATAGCAGCAAACCATTTATCGGTGATGAAATGGAGTCAAACAACATGAAATTTGCCGAGCAAATCGAGCAGATATTGAACTTGTTTCGGGGTAGTAGTAGCGGCAGTGAGGCTGGGGGGAGCACCCTGCATGGCTCTGCTGATGGTGAGGGCAAACAATGGCTCATGCAGAGCATGGCATGTTTTTCGAGTATCGGGGCTGCAATGACGCATGGAGCTGATATTGACCGCTTTACCGTGTTGGAGCTCAAGCCACCGGTCAAGGGCGAGGTTAGTCTCAGGGCACAGAAATTTGAGATACTCCAACGTGCCAGCATGATATTGACCGGCGAGTGGGCTACTGCCTTCCATGCGAGGACGTATAATCTTATGCCTGAATTGCTGAAGGCTGTGCAGATTGTCTGCCAGCAAATACAGCCGATCGTCGGGACTATGCGCGATGCTGACCAGATAGGTACGATTATGGCAGGCGCATGGCTGATCGATCACGACAAGGCACCGACTGCAAGCGAAGCTAAAACATGGCTAGAGGGGCTTGATATTCTAGACCTCAAGGGTGACATCGAGCAGAAGGCCGACGAGGAGCAATGCTTTGATGAGCTGCTGAATATAAGAATCGAGGTGAGCAACAAGGAGGGGCGGAGTAAGCTGTCTGTCGGTAGTGCGCTTGAGTTGTTTTTTGGAGAGGCATCAGGAGAGAAGCCGTACCAGAGCCAGCGTGATGAGTATCCTGGTGTTACCCAGACCACGATCAAAAATGAACTTATGCAGATTGGTATGAAGCCCATATTTGAAGGCGGCGCGTGTTATCTCTATGTTGCCTGCACGCATCCGTCCTTGAAAAGGGGGCTAAAGGATAGCGGTTGGGCTGGGAGTTATACGAGCCTGCTGGGGAGGCTCCCATATTGTGAGGGTACGTTCGGGCCTACCGGATTTGCTGGCGTGCAGAAGAGATATCTTAAGTTGAAGATCACCGGTATTGTTGATACCGTGCCATTTTAAAGGAGAGAGGAATATGAGAGCATTAGGTGAGCAGTGGGTTGAAAATGGCAGGATGTACAAGGCGGTACTGCAAGAGCCAAAGATTATAAATAGAGTTATATATGGGAACATTTGTCATGGTTGTTGTCATGTTGACAACTGGGATGATGATTGTCTCCATCCTTCTAGGTTGTGCCCATTAGATAAAGGGATGATTATTCACGATCTTGGTCCTGTGAATGAGGATGGATGTCTTGCTGAGGAGAGGACAGGCATATTTCCAACTCTAAAGGAAAAAACAGTCAATGGAAACAATCTGTTTGGGTACTACGTTGTTGCTCACCACATAACAGTAATAGTTGAATGGTTTTCAACCAAGCAAGAAGCTATAGACGCTTGGAACAGGAGGGTATGAATGTACACAACTTTACCAAAAAACCATGAATACAGAGTAATGGTTGGAGCAAAGAAGGTTAATGTGAAAGATAAAGAATGCTTGAATTTACAGTGCTTCAGACCACATGACTTTAGTTATACACGAACGGATAGAAAGGTGATCCATGACTGGCGATGTGTGCATCGAGAGAATCATGGATGCCCTGATGTGAAATTAGTGAAGGAGTACTAATATGGAATATATAGGAATAACAGTCTATTTAATTTTTTTGATAGCTCTTTTGTGGCCAGAAGAGATTGACCAAGAACAACCACCTTGGGAACTTTATGAATGCGAAAGGGATGATTACCCAGAACATTACTTGTAACAGGAGGACAATATGACTGTATATGAAATAATATTTGAGTATCTCAGTAAAAACGGATTTGACGGATTATGTACAGATGAGTGTGGGTGCCTGCTGGATGACCTCATGCCTTGTGATTGTGTTTGCAGTTATTGTGAAGCGGGGTACAAATTGAGCACAGAGGAAGCGAATCGGCTAGGGTTCGAGGTGGATACTGATTGGGATTACATCGTCTGTGGCAAGAAACCGGAGGGGATTGAAGATGGACAAGAGTGAGTTACAGAAGCAGTTTGAGGACGAACAGGACCGTGAAGCAGTGGCCGAGTTTCCTCATGGGAATATTTATCTTCCTGCTTATGGAGAGTGGTGTGAACGCAAGGTTTTAAGTCTGATTGATAAGGCTGAAGCATACGACCGTCTGACTAGTGGTGGAAAAAAGACACTCAAGGAGTGGGCGAATATGTTCGGGATGGCGGTTGCTGTCGACCAGAACAGGGAGGCGGCATGTTTTGTACATATCCCTGCCATGTATCCCAATAACGGTAAAGGCATCTGGACAAATAGTCCAACGCATTACGGAGAAGAAACATACCTTTTGCCTCCGTATCTCATTGACTTCAAAGGCGACTGGAAAGACTCCCTCACCCTGCCAGACGGATGGGAGGAGAAATGTTCGAGCACACATTGACCGACGGATGGCCTTGGGATCAGGGTATAGATATTGAGCCCTTTATCCTGGCGAAGATGAAATATAACGAGAACCGGCCGTATAAGCATGGGAAGATATATTGAAAAAAGATGTAAAAAGGTAAATATATATATTGACAGTATGCTATATATGTTGTAAGCTGTAGTTAGTTAAAGAGAAGGAGTTCACAATGACAACAAAAGAAGCAATCAGAATCGCAACGGAAATGGTTACAGCAACATACAGCATCGATGAAAACGGCAACAAGGTAATGGCGAGACTAGAAAGATCAAATGCTGCATTAAGAGAATTTAGAGTTGAGAAAGCTCTTGTGCTTCTTGGAATTGACAAGGAAGTTGCAAGAGATAGAATGTATTATCTGTATGACAGTGGTCTTGATATTATCGTTAACGTCGAAACTATAATGTCACTTTTTGGCAATGCATGAAATAAATTCTTACCACAAGGGAAGGCTGGTAACCTTCCATTGTTGATTAAGCAATAGGAGGAATATCATGGAACAAGAAATTAAGCGCAACGACCAGGTAATCGCAGACGGCAAGCAATGGCGTGTCGACTGGTTAGACGGCCCGTACCTTGGGCTTTCTAGCGTTGATGGATCCCACAAGGAGCTGCACAAGCATGTGTGTCAGAAAGTATCAGATATAGTTGACGATGTGCTCTCAAGAGTCACCATGCCATAGGAGGGCTTATGTGGTTATTAGTGCTGTATATTGTACTTGTGGCAGGTATCCTTGGATGGAACTGGTTCGCGCATCATGAATGAAAAGGAAATGAAAATGAAAAAATCACAGATTCAGAAAGAGATTGAAAAAATGGCTACTCTTGAAGGGAGTTTTTATCGCTTCAAGGATTGCTCGGTTGTGGGATCAACTCCTGCAAATAAAATCGACTACAATTATCGGGTTGACATATCTTTCTTTGATGTTGATAGCCTGATAATTCACTTTGCCTGTTGTGAATACAATATCCGCACAAGCATTTGTGAGTACTTTTCTGATTTGGTTGTAGAGGCTGATGGGGATGTTTTAACCGTCAAAGGCAAGTGGTGTGAGCTGGTTATTGAGAAGGAGGTAAAGGAATGAGAGAGATATTATTTAGAGGGAAATCTTGTATTGGGAATTGGGTCTATGGGTATCTTAAAAAACAAATGGTTGGTGACAAGGCTGATGTTTGGGCAATTCAAACAGAAGGAAAAGAGATGTTACACTTGCCTGCAACAAGATTTAAGCCAGCAAAAGACACGTTGCTTTATGAAAATATAGTTGCCCCTAATACCGTCGGCCAATTCACCGGACTCACTGACAAGAATGGCAAGAAGATTTTTGAGGGTGATATATTCACAAGCGACTATTTCGACGATACCTATAATTTTGAGGTTGTGTTCAGCGATGGTGCGTTCTGCGGTAAACATAAATCAACCGGCATATATATGCTCGGATTTACTAATTTCGATGACAACGGTGAGGACCTTGGATATTGGTGCGAAGAAGATTATACCTCCCATATCCAAATCATCGGCAACATCCACGACAACCCAGAGCTGCTCTCATGACAACCCCCGAGATTAGCGCCCTACTCTTGTCCTGGATGGAAGTTGCCAGCAAGCGCAAGATGTTAGAGCTGAGGAAGGCTCTCTGCAATTGTAGGGATATTCTGGACGGCTTGCTTGATGCCTATCCTGCATATGCCATGAGCAAGGCTGCTGAGGTAAGGGATGCTCTTGCTGGTATGAATCAGGGCGACGAGCAAGTTATAGAAATACAAAAAGCATTTGAAGAGAAGATGAAGGAGTTTGCTTAAATAGCAGAATCATTATTTTAAGGAGTTCACATGAGAATATACATCTCAGGCCCCATGACCGGAATCCCCGACAACAATCGAGACGAGTTTTCCCGCATGGCGAGCCTGCTACAGGCCAAGGGCCATGAGCCGGTAAATCCGCATGATATTATCCCAACAAGAAGAATACAAATGACATCAGGGTACATCGAGGAGCCTATCAAGGATCCCAAATATCTTGATTATCTCAAGGCCGACATTGCCGTGCTCATGTTTTGCGATGCCTACGTCCTCCTGGACGGATGGCGAGACAGCAGGGGTGCCAGGATAGAGAAGGGCTTAGCTGATGACCTAAGCATACCGAATATGACAGGGGAGGTGCTTTCATGATAGGCGGTACACTTGTCCACTCAACAAGCAGCGGGATGCCCAGGGACAAGTACCTTTCTCCTGAGCGCTTTGATGACATAACGCTCAGGATTGTTGAGGCGATACCTGAGTATCCTGGTGAGATAACAAACAGGGAGCTGTGCAAGCTTACCGGTCTTAATGGTCCGACTGTTGAGCGCAAAGTAAGCAAGGCAGGAAATCACTTTCTGATCATAGAAGAAGAGTGGAATGTGTATTCTAGGTTGGCAAGATAAAGGAGATATGAATGAAAAGTAACAAAAGGCCTGTAGTGGTAGATTTATTCTGTGGTGCTGGCGGTGAGAGCCAGGGCATCCATTGGGCAGCAGAGAAGATGGGGAAAGAAATAGAAATGTTCGCAGTAAACCATTGGGAAAGAGCTATCGAGACGCACTCATTTAACTTCCCAGGTGATGAGGTTATCTGTAGGAATATTGAGGATATCAATCCGAGCAGAGTAGTTCCTCATGGTCATGTAAGCCTTTTATGGGCTTCACCTGCTTGCACGCATTTCAGTGTTGCTCGTGGTGGAAAACCGATGGACGAACAGAGCAGGGTTACGCCCTTCACTATCCTTGACTGGCTGGACAAACTGACAGTTGATCGTGTAATTATCGAGAATGTGCCAGAGTTCCAAACTTGGGGACCTTTGTGTAAAGATAATAGGCCAATCCCTGAAGGCAAGGGGGAGACCTTTCAAGCTTTCATTAATATGATGGCTTCTCTAGGATATGATATTGACTATAAGGTACTTAACGCCGCCGATTATGGAGCACCAACTACTCGCAGGAGGTTGTTCATACAGGCTACACGAAAAGGAAGCGGCAAGCGGATCATGTGGCCAGAGCAGACACACTACAACCCGTTGGACACTTTGTTTTCAGGCAATAATCAATGGGTGCCTGCAAGAGATATTATTGACTGGTCTCTTCCTTCACAACTTATCCACGAGCGCAAAAAGCCTCTTGCAGACAAGACAATGAAGAGGATTATGCAGGGGATTGAGCGCTATTGGGGAGACGGTGCAAAACCTTTCATTACCCGTTACAACGGTGGGGAGAACAGGAACCATAGTATTAACGAGCCTGTACCTACACTAGACACCAGTAATCGTTACGGGCTTGTAGAGCCACTCCTGATGGAGTATTACGGCAATGGTGTTTGTAAGCCTGTGAGCGTACCTGTAGGCACCGTAACTACCAGAGAGCGGTTTGCATTGATAGAAAATCAAGGTGTCGGGATCAAATTCCGTATGCTACAGCCACACGAGTTATCTGCAGCACAATCTTTCTCAGATCACTATCATTTTACCGGAAACAAAGGTGAGGTGGTTAAGCAAATAGGTAACGCTGTTTGTCCTCTAGTAGCGCAAGCGATCGTAGGTGATTCTTTATGACCAACCTCTTCAACCTACGCCCCTACCAGCTTGATGCCGTCTCTCAGATAGAAGATTGCTGGTCTAAGGGTATCCAGTGTGTTGTCTGCCAGCTCCCCACGGGGGGTGGCAAGTCAAGGATCATCAGGCAGATTACGGACAATTATGCTGCCAACAAAAAGGTCATCTATCTTGTGGCTCATCGCAATACTTTGGTAAGGCAACTCTCTCAGGAGATTGCTGAGGCTGATATCAAGCATGGCATTATTCAAGCGGGAGCGCCATTCATCCGGTATCGTATCCAGGTGTGCAGTATGCAGACGCTGGTCAGGAGGCTGGACAAGCTGGCTGAGCCGGAGATAATAATAGCGGATGAGGCGCATCATTGCAGGTCAGCTTCCTATATGAAAATCCTCAACCACTGGCCAGACGCCAAAGTACTCGGCATGACTGCCACACCAAGCCGCCCAGATGGGAAGGGCCTTAATGATATCTTTGACCGCTTGATTCTTGGCCCCACAATGAAGGAGCTCATCGAAGCTGGCTTTCTCTCTGATTATGAATATTACGCTCCTGCTGTCCTGGACATGGAGGGCGTAAAGGTAAAGGCGGGTGAGTTCAACACCGAGCAGACATTGGAGCGTGTTGACCGCAAGACAATAACAGGGAGTGCGGTCGAGCACTACCGCAAGTATGCAGATCATATGCCGGCGATCGCCAGTTGTGTGAGCATAGCCCACTCTGAGCACGTGGCCCAAGAATTCCGCGACGCTGGATACAAGGCTCTTGCGGTAAATTCTACGATGGATGCACTTGACGTACAGCGGGCTATTGGGGGCTTGCGTGACGGCTCTATCGAGATACTCACACAGTGTGAAATGCTCGGCGAGGGCGTGGATGTTCCGGCTGCTACCTGCCTGATAGGGCTTAGGCCTACAGCGAGTTTGGTCATCTTTTTACAGCACGTGGGCCGGGTGCTGCGCAAATCGCCCGGCAAGGATAAGGCCATCATATTGGATCACGTGGGAAATTGGAGCCGTTTCGGGCTGCCTGATGATGATCGGGAGTGGACGCTTGAGGGCAAACCAAAAGGGGTGAAAGATGTTTCCAAGTACAAGCGCTGCCCCGATTGTCTGCACCCAGTTTTGACATCAGCAAGGGTATGCCCCCATTGTGGCTTCCAGTGGACTGAGACAGCCGAGCCTATGAGCCGGGTCCCCCTGGAGGTGGAGGGCGAGCTGGTGAGTATCCGTGATGTTGGGGATGATGTCACGCAAGATTTGGCGAGGGCTATTAGCCGCAAGGCTCATAATTTGAAACAGGCTATTGCCATTGGCAAGAGCATGGGTATCAAGCACACATCAGTATACACGGTGTGGACAAAAGTATTACATCTAAATGTTGACAGCATCATATAGGCGTGGTAGGATACAAGGGAATTAAGGGAATATTCGCATGTAATAAAAAAATGGAGGATGATATGCACAAAGATATAAAAAACGTATGGCGTAAATAATAATTCCGGAGGCGGTCAGTCCTCTAAACAGTGGCAACCCTACTGTTCTGACTGGTGTAAATGGGTTTGGTTGCAGAGAGGATACCTAATGGCCTACATCATAGACTTTGTGGTAACGGTTACTTACCTACTGCAAGAGCATGTTGATTCTACCGTAAGTAGAGGCATGTTCCGCATAGCGGAAGAGGACTTCCATCCACCTTAGATTTTCAGTGTGGAGTTTCGCACCATCTGGACACCTAGGATTGGGTTATAAATACGTAAGAATAAGGTCACCCCGTACCTAAAATACATTAACAAACGGGGTTATCAAGGGACTGTGGCGGAATGGATAGACGCTAAGCTTACAGGGTGTAGTAGGGCCAAACCAAACCTTGTCATACGGAAGGCCCATGCAGGTTCAAGTCCTGCCAGTCCCATTGGGGAAACCCAGATAAGAATAAGGAGATATATATGAAAAAAATCCCAGCAGAAAAACTTAATATGGTTCTTGCCTTGCACTATTTGCACGGGCTATCGAAAAAGCAGATTAACAGGATCAGCGGATTGCATTACACCCAGGTAGATAGCCATATCGCAAAGCTGGACAAGCAACTTGCATCAGGCGAGTTATCAAGGGATGACATCATGGCAAGCGCAGAGAGCGCCAACAGGCGACTTGGGCTTGAGGAGCTTGTGGCCAAAGATGGCGGGAAGGATATGGAGGTAAAAGAAAAAAAGCTAGTAGAAGAAATTAATGCTGATAAAAAAATACACCCAATTTTGGTTAGTGAATCTTTATACAACAAAATGATCAAAGATGTAAAAGAAACTATAAATTACACTCCTGACCAAAATGTAAAACCACAACCAAAATCAAATTTCGTTTTACCAGAAGATTTTGCTAAAAAGCATGTAAGCGATACAAGATGCATTATTCCTGGTCAAGAGCACTACGCTATCACTGTCCTAGAATCTCTTATTCAACGGATCAGGAACCGTTCCATATTCATAACCTGCCTCTCTATCAGTGAAGAGGATTTTTCGACGCTATCCATCAATTGGAGGTCTAAAAATGAAACCAAGTGACATGCTCACGGTTGCTGAGCTCTCAGAGCAGACAGGAATAGAGAGATCGCTTATTTGGTACTATGTAAAGAAGCTTGGCATAGAGGGTGAGCGCATCAGCGGGCAGAGGATCCTGTTGCTCTCCCCATCTGATGCTGAGCGCATCAAGATGTCGTGCAGTAAGTATCAGATTGAAGAGGGTGCCACATCAATAACAAAGCTCGCCATTGAGCTTGGTGTTAGTCGCCAGACTGTGTGGGCTGCTGCAAAGAGCCTTGACTGGGAATATCTTGGCAAACCAAGGAGCAAGGCTATTATAGGCCCTATTTTTGCTGATGAGATACGGGAGGCTATCAATGACAGAAAAGCAGATAGGTGACGCATTGCTCTCTAAGCACCCCATGATGTTTCGCAATGCTGCTGGGTATGGGATTGCCACATCTCCCAAGGCTATCCATAAGCTACAGGGAGGAAAATTTCTCCTCGATCATGGATCACCATTGCGCTTTGGCCTGCAACCTGGCTCATCTGATTTTATCGGATGGGAGACTGTTGAGGTAACTCAAGACATGGTCGGTACCAAGATTGCTATCTTCCAAAGCATCGAGATAAAAACCGAGCATGATCGCTTGAGCAAGGTGCAGCGAGCATGGAATAAGGCTGTGCAGATTGCTGGAGGTATCGTGCAGGTATGGCATTACAACGGCAAGGAAATAGAGATTATACAAGGGGAGAGGATAATATGAGAAAGCTGAAAAATGGAGCAGGTTATATCGTGACCGAAACAAAAAGCTTCAAGCAGAGAGAAAAAGAAGCTTATGAAACCTTGGCGAAGAAAATGGATGAGCGTGATGAGGTGTTCCGTCTCATGAAAGAGATTGAGGACGCGAGCGAGATCATACCACCAAAGTATGCCCAGGATGCAAGGATCATGATGAATTATGAGGCGTATAAGATTCTTGGCAGTTGGCGTGACCAGCAGAGTGTTGTAATCAGGTTGAGGCAAGCAGCGAGGAAGGCTGCTAAGAAGCAGACGAAGAAGCGTTGACAGAATTATATTTCTGTGGTAAGCTGTATCTATAAAGGGGATACAAAATGCTAACACCAGATTTCAAAATCACATCAGCAAAGTTTGAAGAGGGTTTCATTACCATGGTCTGTTCAGAGACCAGTGAAGCTTATGTACCTTGCCGGCTTGCAAAAACTGATAAGGTAACAAATCAGGTTAGAGTGCATTGGCAAAACTACGCACCACAATCTTGGCTTATGTTTGGTGCTCTTGGTACGGTCTACAACGTCGCAGTTTCTAAGATGCAAGAAATTCTTGCATATCTAAATAGCATGGACACGGAGAACGTGTACAGCTTCATCCCATAATGGAGGATCAAATGAAACTAATCGGAACGAAGGAATGCTTGCAAGAGCTCGGCAAAGTTGACGAGCAGTATCTTGCAAACAAGTTATTAGAGGCTCGTGCCGGACAGCCTGGGCATATAAGCGTTGAGCTACCTGCACGTGGGAAGATGTATCGGTTCACCAGCAAGCTGTTAGGCAGCTCGGTGGTATATGTTAAAAAGGAGCAAGAAGATGGAAATCAAGAATGAACAGACAAGAATCAGGATTAATTACTCGGTATCGGCAAAGGGAGTATTCCAGCCCGATATCACCAGCGAAGCAGAGACTGTTGCTACGGCAATGGCGAACCTTGACGAGGCGAACACCCAGCTGAATAATTGGGCGCTTACCAAGGGTATCATTAAGGAGGAGGTAATCAATGGCTAAAATTTACGGTGACAAGGAAAATATCAGATACGCACAATCTGCCCCTGCTGGGGCGCGTGATGTGTATGTGAACATGGACGCTATCAACGATCTTCCCGAGGAATACGAGGCGACCATCAACTGTGTGGAGTATAATCCCAAACGCCTGGCAGATAGCTTTAGCAATGTCGGGACTGAAAAGAGCCCGTCCTGGATGCCAAAACCAGAATTTATGTACAAGGTTGCCGAGGCGACCGGCATCAACGGAGCTGGTATATCCGAGGTAACTCCTTTAATTGAGGAAGTTGATATCAATCCCATGCTGTGTAAGCCCATTGACGCACAACCAAATTACCAGCGCAAAAATGTTGGGCGCTCAGTCAGCAAGCAGAGCAGTATCCTCATGGAAGATGGATCCTTTCGGTATTCCAGTCTGTGTACTGCTGAATATAATGTCTGGGAGCGATGCTGTGAAGCATGGAGCAAAGAAGAGATGTATACCGAAGGGTACAGCAAGCCTGCCAAATTTGGCAACAAGTACGAGACGTCGTATCAGAGACGCTCTCATTTTGATTCTGAGATGAAGTTTGCCCACGCTAAGGCCGAGAGTAAAGCATACCTCAAGACAATCAGAGAGCTTGCTGGTATGCCTACCGGATTCCAGTCAGCCGACCTCACCAGCGGTAAGATGCTGTTTGCCCGCATAAGGCGAAGCAAAGCTGTGCTTAAGATGGAGACGGCTGCTCGCATATCTGCCATGAGTCGTGGCATCGAATCACAGCCAGCAAAGGCCATGCTTTTCGGTCCTGCCGATACTGAGGAAATCGCCCAGGAGGCTGTGATAGAGCAGACCGAGCCGATCGAGGATGCTCAAGTCCAGGAAAGCCAGATCCTTGCCGTTTTCCGTGAGTACATGCCAAGCATCAAGGATGAGGCGATGCAGGCGACCGCCAAGGCCACGATTGAGTGGCTTGAGGGACAAGATGATCCTGAAGCGAATAAGGCATTTTATGCCAAGGCCCTAAAGAACCTCAAGCTGATTGAGGATGGTATCCCCGAGGCATTTAGATTGACGCATACGCTGTTTGAGTAATGTGATATTGCAAAGGTGTTAGCTGTTTTTAGTTGACACCTTTCCTTTTTCATAGTAATCTATATTTATCTACGGAGGCAGATAATGACAAATAACATCAAGTATCTTGAGGTTTCGGATTTTCACTACTCCCCCAAATGGGGGGATATCTCCATGTCGTGTGCTCGTGCAGTACGTGAGGCAGCAATCAATAAAAAGGTTGACTTTATAGCGGTTCCAGGCGACTTGTACGATGCACCAATCATGGTGACGGACAAGGGCGGTATGAACCAGCTACGCAAGATTATCCGCATGTGGCTGGACGTATGTCCTGTTGTTGCAATCGAGGGGACCCCAAGCCATGATGGCCCTGGGTGCTATGGCCCGCTTGAGGATATGGGCGTAACGGTGTTGAGGCCGGGTAAGACATACGGATATGATGGCAACGGCATAACAGAAGCTAACAGCTCATCTCTTGCCATCCTCTTCGGCATCCCTGAGCTCAACAAGAATACCATTCAGGCTCAGCTCAAGTTATCCGCTGATGAGGCGAATGCCGAGGCGGTCAAACTCCTGTCAGATTATGTCCTGCAGTACATTGCTCCCATGCGTGAAAAGTACAAAGATATTCCAGCGTTTGCTCTGTTGCATGGGAATATCTCAGATGCACATAAAGAGAATAACCCCGACATCATCATGCGCTCATCCGATATCGTGATCCATACAGAGGATCTCTTGCCGGCCAATATTGACCGATGGAGTCTTGGCCATATCCACACTCCTTGGGAATCAAAGATTATCAACGGCGGGTATCCTGGCTTTCCTGGAATGGATAGCAATCCTTGGGGCAAGCGTGATTTTATTCCTGCTATGAATCTTATTACTGATGGGAAAGTTGAGCGCCTGCCCTACGGTACGCCAATGCGCAAGAAGATAATTGATGTTGCAATGGCTACAAATCCTGATGTAGCCTACTGGCTTGTATCAGACAATCCAAACGCAATGCTCCCAGCAAGCGTGCATCCATGGTCGCGTATTACCTTTGATGAGGTCAGAAACGAGACAAGGCGCGTCACCAAGGAGCAGGCCAAGGATGTGAAGAAGCTCTCAGACCTGTACAAGCTCATTGACCCGACGGTAACTGTTCCTGTGCTGGACCTTGTCGACACGATTCCAGAGGGTCACGCATCAAGTCAGGATGCTGTCGATCTCCGCATGTCATATCTGCAGGTCAAGGGCTGTACGTTCTTCCGCACAAAAACTGTAACGTTCGATCTTGCAAAACTCGCAGACGGGGTGACAAGCCTAATGGGCGATAATGGCTCGGGCAAGAGTAGCGTCCTGTCATTCTGTACACCATACCCGCTGGTTGTCGGTAAGGACACCAGCAGTGGGCGCATCTCTGCTATCAAGGATTTCTTTGCTAGCAAGGATAGCAGCATTGAAAAGCATTTCATCGTGAATGGCCAAAAGCATGAGCACCTGATTACTATCAGGGGCGCTCATACGCAATCACCAAAAGTTGAGTGCTATCTTACAGTCGATGGTGTTCCTCAGCTTGATTGTGCCACCTTTGATGAGATGATGGGTGAGTGTGAGCGCCTCTACGGGTCCTTTGCCGATTATCTGCCTACTACGTTTTATGTCCAGCCCCTGCAGAGCAAGACAGGCTCAAGCTTGATGTCTGCCAGCATGACCGACATCCGCAACCTGGTTCAGAATATTGCCGGTATCGATCGCGACAAGGAGAAGCGTTTTGCTCTGGATTCCTATGCCAAGGCAGATAGTGAGGTCAAGCGCCTTGAGTCATGGATAACCGGAGCTCAGAGCATGCTTGATGATCCACAGGAGATTGAGCGCAACATTGCAAGCTTGACCGAGAGCAAGCCCGTAATCGAGCATAGGCGCGCGCAAGCCGAACTGGATGGTAAACTACTCGGCACACAGCTTGAAGCCCTGCAGAAGGCCAAGGCTGAGAGCGACGAGCAAGCTAGGGCTCAGGAGAGTGACCGCACGAGAATGTGGGAACTCACCAGCAATATTGAGCAGAATGAAAAGCGAATACTGGCCATCAAGGAAACTGTGCAGAACCTTCCGGCTATCAAGGAAAAGCTGGCGAAGAATGAGCAGGCTGTTGCAACGGTAAAAGATATTGAAGCCAAGCAATACGCAAAGAAGCAGGCTCAATGGGAATATGATGAAAAGATTCGGGATCTGCAGAGCGAGATTTCAAAAGCAACAATGAAATGGAATGCTGATTGTGATCTGGTAGTTCAAGGCAACAAGAAAGCTCAGCAAGACTTTGAATCTGAGCAAGCTGGAATTATCAGAAGCATTGAGGATAATGAGCGGTCAATCACAGATTATCAAGGGCGAATTAAGAACCTGAATATCCCTTGTCCACAATGTGGGTATCTTGCCGATGATATTACCGCTCAGATTGAGAAGTTGGAATCTAGTATCGTAATGTTTTCTGATGCGCTTGCCATCGATAAGGCTAGCCTCAAGGCTCTTGTACATCCTATAGCAAAGCAAGCACCTGAGAAGTCACAAGCTCTTATTGACCTTGAGGCCACTGTTATAGCGCGTCCTGCTATTCTAGACACTCCCCTTCCAACAAAGCCCGCCTTGCTGTCAACATTCGAGGTCAATATGCTCCATGATGAGCTTGCTGAGTCCAAGAACGCAGGCGAGCAGATAGCTGTCCTTGAGAGCAAGATTGAGCAGGCGAGCGATCATATTGCTGTTCTTAAAGCGAAAACCTACCGTATCGACGGCTCGTTAGGCGAGAAGCTCATGCAGGTATCTGGCGCTATCTCAGCAAAGCGCAAAGAATGGGCTGAGCACAACGCTGAGCTAGCCACAATCGACGCACGTATCGCTAGTATGCAGGAGCGCATTATTGGGTTACGGACGCAACAGCAAGCGATTTTGAAGGCGGAGGCTGACGCTCAGATGTCTGCCGTCCTTGCTGAGCGCTGGAAGTACATCTCTGCCATGTTGCAGCCGTCCAAGATACCTGCCCTTGAGCTTGAGTTGTTACTTGATAGCATCGATGCTGAGGCAACAAGAATCATAGAGCCATATCAGGGCGCAAGGTTTGCCATCAGCACAGAGACGCAGAGCGAAGGGAAGGCAGGGAGTGTGGATCGCTTCGACATCATGGTCTACGATAGCGAAAGCGGAGATAGCCGTAGCTTCATGAAGTTCAGCCCAGGACAGAAGGCGTTCTTCAGCGATGCATATGTGAAGGCTCTGGTCAGACAGCGTAACGAGCGGAGCAACCGGAGTTATGCTCCGATCATAATGGACGAGTCGGATGGCCCCATCCAGCCTGAGCTAATCTCTGAGTACTATGAGATGCAGAGGAGATACTGGACAGATACCCCGGTGTTGGTGGTGAGCCATAGCCCGGCAAGTCATGAGCATATTGAACATACTATAACAGTAGATGAATTACTAAAGGAGACATTATGAAAATGATTAAAGTGAAACCGATTGAACCTAAAATGAATTATGAGGCTATCCAAATAACTGAAGAAAATATATTTGAGATAGTCAACCTTGTTGGTGGGATATATTTTTCAGAGACAAAAAATAGACCAAAAAGGATAGAGATAAATATGAAAGGATGTATGGAAAATAAAACAGCGATGGTTGGAGATTGGTTTTTATTAAAACACTATGAAACATATGACGGGCGACCAGCAATTGAAAGTAACTTTTATAAAAACGATTACTTTATCGAACATTTTTCAAAGGAGACACTATGAACAACGTTACAATGTCCGGCAATCTCACCCGAGAGCCGGAGGTCAGGGCAATTCCAAATTCCGATTACAGCGTGATCGCTTTCGGAATCGCAAACAACGACGAGAGCAAGAAAAGTGCTGATGGCAGCTATGAGAACATTGCGTCATTTTTTGATTGTGAGTACTTCACCAAGAAGCCTCAGCATTGGCTGGCTCAGTTAAGGAAAGGCATTGGTGTTGTAGTCTATGGATCGCTCAAACAAGAGCGTTGGGAGAAGGACGGGCAGAAGCAAAGTCGCATCAAGATCAAGCTAAGCACATATCCGTTGGTGCTCAGCGGCAAGGATGAGCAACAGCAGCCGAAGGTGGCGCAATCTGTGCAACAGCAATCAACTACAGTTCCTCCTGAGCAATATGAGGACGACCAGATACCTTTTTGATATTCTATATCATTAGTATTATAGGTGGGGTGGATACTTTCCACCCCATTCTTTTCGCATAAAAAAGCCCCACACGAGGGGGAGGCTCCCTGGTGTGGGGCAGAGGGTAAGGAGTGAAACCCTCAAATCAATAATAGCACAAAACATTACGGAACAATAGTATGAATCGTCTTATAATACTTTTCTCCCCTGATGATGTATCCTTCAAGTTTTTCTATGTGCGTTGTGGTATTCAATAAGTTGATACCCATCAGCTTCATGAATTCAGAAAGCTGCACAGGATCGGATATATCCATGCTCTCAGGTATCTTTTCCAGCACAGGCCTATCAGGCATGGGAACGATATCAGAGTAGAGAGGTATCTGAGGATCCTGCACGGGTACAGTCTTACAGCCGCTTGTTGCCATTGTTAAAATTATCAATAATGGAATTATAAATTTTGCGTGCTTCGTTTTCATCTTTAGCCTCCCTGATTTCTGCTTTTTGCATTGTATGTTTCTGCTCAATCTTCTCAGAATCCTTGATCGCCTCAGTCGCAACTTGCTGGCCAACTTTTGCAACCTCTGCTTTTTTTTCAGCCTTTGCAGTATCCGCTTTTTGCTCCTTGACCTTCTCCTTCTGCTTGCCAACCCTCTTGGTCTGTATGCCGAGCAGTGAGAGAAGGAGCAGGAAAACTGCACCGATTATTGACCAGATTGTGTTCATTTGCTTACCTTCCTTTCGATAAATCCTTTAATCAAGTTCCAGCCCCAATCCATGACAGTCTGAGATACGAGCCACTGAAGGAAGAATACTGCTATGATGTAAGCGATTACTGCAAAAGGCATGCCGACAAAAGGTATCCCATATCCCAAGGAGATAGTGAGGATGGTAGACAGGATCACCGCAAGCCAAACAATCTCCTTACGAGTCGCTGTCTTCCTTAGTTGTTTCTTGTACGCTGTCAGAGACAGTGCTACAATCACAATTTCAATTACCAGAACGATTGCTGTTTCTTTCATGTTAACTCCTAAAAAACCATACTCATTACATACTGGACTACCATAGCGATAGCGACAGCACCACCAACTGTAACCACTACCCACTTGATGATCGTGAACAAGTTATTCTTGAAACGATCATCTACGACCTTATTAATCTGAGCTGGCATCGTATCTTGAAGATTGTCAAACTTGCTGTCCAAATTGCTGATTTTCCTGTTGAGTTCTTCAAATTTTTCGTTCATAGATACTCCCAGTCCTTCGATTTGTTTGTCAAGTTTTTCAATTATCATCTCAAATCTCATATTTACCCGTTCAAGGTCTTTAGCATTCTGAAGCCCTATCAAGCAGTTCTTCCCATTATCATCAGCCATTATACCCTCCTATGAAAAAAGCAAGCAATACACCCAACCCATCAGCCAGCAAATCACTGAGTGCCATAGGAAGGAACTTTACCAAGCCAAGCTTTTGCCCATACTTGAACCAGTCATACACTTCCTTGCCTATCGCAAACACAATGCCAAGCGGCCACCAAATCGAAGCTAGGAAGAATGAATAGAGAAAGTGGAGGGCTTTGTCGCTCGTAAGCAGTTTTAGCAGTCCACTCATAATTCCGGCCAATCCACATCATACGGGAATCCCGCCTGATCAGGCACATCTCTTAGGTACTGCCTGTACTGCCTCGCCCTTTCAATTGCTACCTTATCACCTGCATCAACCGCCTTATTCACTTCATAATCTGCCAAAACAAGCATTTTGTTTCGCCGGCCCTTTATTTCCAGAGCAAGAGCCTGCCTCTCCTCTTCTTTTGCCCTCTCAAGCAACCAATCTAAATTGTCTCTCACGTAGCCATCAATCCCCTGAATGTCATATTCCAAGGTGTCATAGTACCTAAACCGAATAGAGTCGGAAGGCTCCTCATCTTCTCTGGGTTCTGCTGGGCCTAGATTCTCAAAAAACCTAATCCTCACCATTCCCGGTTTCTCATCAAAGTACAGCTCATAGCCATTTTCAGGCAGAGCGCTCTCTCTCATCAATCCTACGATGTGCTTCATTTTTTAATATTCTCCTATTCTTATACCTACTCGTATAAGGTTCGATTCTAGTATCAAGAAACGTTCTGGAAGCAAACTTCCTGCAACGCCCTCTTCTACTCTCTATGCTCGATGCTTGGCCGGGATTGGGATTCCTACCATGCTTCTTTGTAAAACGTGCGAACTCCACCATATTTCGTTTTCTGTCGATTCGTACATTCCTGCCTGTTTTGAAGCCGAGAAAATCAACTTTTCTTGAATCGACAGGATATACCTGCCAATTTCCTTTCATTTCAAGGCCCATATCTCTCAACTTTTGATCCAGGGCAATTCTAGTTTTGTGCAATTGTTTCTTGTTAGGGCCCAGGACTACAATATCATCAATGTATCTATATGAATATTTGACCTTTAGTTCTTGCTTGAGATAGTGATCAATGGGATTCAGATAGAAGTTGCAAAACCATCCAGAAGTAAAGGCCCCCAAAGGCAAGCCTTTTCCTGGTTGTTCGTAGATGATCACTGACAGTAGCCAGAGAAACTGCTGATCTTTGATTTTTCTTCTGAATCGCTCCATAAGTATATCCCGTGAAATAGTTTCATAGAATTTTCTGACATCGATTTGAAGGCAATACTTTGTGTGCTTTCTATCATCTTTCAGCTTTGACTGCAGATTATTCAGCCCAACCCAAGGGCCTTTGCCCGGAATTGATCCCAGCGAATAATAATAAAAACTTGGCTTCAAATATTTCTCCAAAACTAGAATCACTGCATGAAAAACAACCGAATCCCGAAAGCTGGGAGGCGTAATACGTCTCCATTTCCCACGCTCCATGCGATCAAAAGAAGGGCGGATAGTGAGATGGTAAGTCTTGCTCATAAGTTCTTTTTTCAGCTGCCAGATTATCTTATTTTTCATTCTCAAATACCTTTTCACCATGCTTGGTCTCTCAGGGTGCCTCCTATCCTCTTCTTTCTTGCTCTCAATAACAGCATCAAAAGCCCTTTCAAGGGTCTCTGTTTTTATAACCTCCTCAAACAGGTGCTTCCACCATTTCATATTCCACTCTTCCCTTTTATCCTCTGGCTTCTCCCCTTCTATGGTTATCAAGCCAGGTAGTACGGATAGATTTTCACCAAGCGGTGAGGATAAGGCTCCCAAGAAAGACTTGAGGGATTACGCGCCACCCGATGTTCCAGTTCGCGTTCGACAAGGAATTGTTGCCATTCACCGTCCGACGCCCACAATAGGAACCGTTGTACCAGGACAGGCGCCGAAAGAGAACACGGGCGAAAGGGGAGCCTTCCCCTTATAATCTACATACAAAAACCTAAATATATGGGGGCTGGTCGCCCCCAGACCCCGACGGAAACTACTTAACCAGCTTACTAGGGGAAGCGCGCCACCCGACGGTCCAGAACGCGCCCGACAAGGAATAGCTGCCACCCACCGCCCGACGCCCACAATAGGAACCGTCGTTCCAGGACAGGCGCCGAAAGAGAACACGGGTTCCTCTGTGGTCTGGATTCAGATAGTATGCCACATCTGCGTAGTGAGTTGTTGAGCCCGCCCCCAGTTCTTGAATCCATTCCATTACGTAGGGGGGGGTACCGCACAAAACCATGTTCTTTATCCAGCCATATGTGCCACTATCTGTCTGCTCAAAAAATCCTACATTAGTGAAGGCAGGATTTGTCCTGGGATCGGCGTTGTGCTTAAATTGGCGTCTGTCGTGGCAAAGATAGACATAGTTGTCGTGCCTCAGTACGCCGAACGAAAACTCATAGACACTACCACCATGACCGGCAACACCATTTATCCAATTCTCGACCTGGTGCTCTGGCCTGCCGTTATGCAAGATGAAGCCACAATCCTCACCAATCTGCTCAGCTTCATATGAAGTTGTAGGCTGTCTGTGTGAGTAGATAAAATTTCCAACAGCAGTGGTGAAAGGTACTCCATCAACGGTGATAGTTGAATTGCCATCCCCGTTATCTGTTATTTCAGTAATGAGCCTATCGCCAAATACTGAGAAATTTCCCCTGGATATCCCTACCGCAATGTTCATAGAAACCTTGAAAGTGTTTGCTGTAGCATTGGAAACAATAATTGTATTGGCATCAATAGTAGCAACAGTTACAGGACTGTCAGAGTAAGGCATACTACTCATACCCTGCCCATACGCCTCCTGGCTGTTTGTATTGCATGCCATGATCTCGGCTACGAACGTAATGTACCAGTCAAGTTCTTCGGGAGATCCAGTCCAGAGCATCGTGTCATCGATCGCCTCTGCTTTGGTCTCAAACTGTATGATGTTCTGGTTGACTTCGGGGAGCACGTCAGGACGTGATACAGAGTAGCCGTTCAGGACACCCCGTCGGTACTTGTCTACATATGCAAACGGCATCTCCTGCCCAAGATCATCCCTGAAAGCCCCAGGAACAAACATACCTTCAATAGCAAGGCTCTCAGACATAATGCGATACGTATAGGATTCATCTTCCCACTGCTTGATGTACGCCTTAGGAATCTCGACTTCGTAAGATTGGGAGTCGTGGGTTGGAGTGTCATACCCTGCCTGACCATAATACGCAATAATCTGCTGCCTAGTGTTCATAAGGCATGAGCGCCAATGAAATATGTTTATATCCTTGTAAGGATTCACAAATCCTGCAGGGCGATCACCACGAATCACAGGGACAGGGCCGAGTTCCACAGAGTCGTAGATGGGTGTGCAAGCGCCTGAAAGCTTGTGTTTTTTGAAGCCGTAAACCTTTGGGCTCACATTTTCAAGACGTTGCACCCTGCTATCCATTACCGACAATTCGTCCGCAATCTGCTTCACCGTCTCACCAGCCCAACCAGCACCTTTGAGAGTGTTTACATTAGCAACAGTCTCTTTGAGATTGAGAGCTGTTTGTTGTGCAGTACTCACCGGCTTATCGGCATCAGAAGTGTTATCCACATCTCCCAACCCCACATTACCCTTGGTCATCAGCACTTCAATATCAATGCTTTTGGCAATCCCATCCTGATCGATACCGATTGCCTCAGTTCCGTTTCTTTTTATCTCAGTAGCTTTCGTCGTATTCTGCTTGAATCTTTTTGGTGGCAGCATCTTATTCTCCTAGGCCTTGCAGGCATTTAACAATTCCACTTTCCATCACATAGCGTGCTGTACCGGTGGTGTATACTATCTCATAGAAATATGTATTCGGGGTGATGGCCGTATCCTCTTTAGCAATAAGGAAGATTGCCCTACCATCTTCGCCAAACGTTGCGCAATCTGCACTTGCTGTGATGTCGGCAATGGTGCTGTCTTTGTATCGCTTTATCGTGAGTGTCACGCTGTCGGCTCTGATGTCAATGACATTTCCCTGATAGTCTGTTATATCATATCCATAGTATAAGGTTTCCCCTGCGTAGAAGTCTTGCATCATGAGAGACCTCCATCAATAAAGGTTTTGTTGTCTTGCATCATATCTAATATCTCCCATCAAAAATGGTCATACTTAGCTGTTTCATTTCACATGCCCCGTCATTTCATAGAATCCATAATATTGCCCATCGTACCCATAGTACAAATCATCAAAACCATAATACCTTGGTTCGCTTACCAGTGCTCCGCATACAAGTGTACCATGGAATTTATACGATGTCATTAGTCCATTATTTGTTATGTCTGTGAGAAGTCCTTTTGGCTTTCTGTCTGTCAGTTTCCCTTTTAGATAGCACTTCATGTCATAGCTCCATTTTTCATGTCATAACTCTCCCAACAAGAACAGCTTCAATGCTGTTGCTCAGACTCTCAAAGTCTGGGTCTACGCTTATTACTTGAGCTTTCCATGTGCCGATATATGCGCGCCCTGGTATGCTCAACTCCACTTGCAACATGTCATATATCTGCACACCATAATATTCCTTTCCGTGGAGCTGTATCTCAATCTTGCGTGGGATACTTGCATAGCGCTCTAGCGCAAAGGCAGAGCGCTGTTGTGCATATGCCTCGGTCAGCATATATGCCTCAATGGTGAGGGCAGGAGCTTGCCTGTACTTGAGGAATACCTCGTCGTAGAGGCTCTCATCAACATAGCGCGTCCACGCATCCTCTGCATAGTCATGCTCATAGTCGATGTTTACTGTTGCGGCGATGAGCGTGCTGTCTGTGCTCACCTTGAGTGTAAGATTATCCTTGATATCCTCCCATCCTATATGGTAGTCAACCTCTCTTGCCCAGTCATCAATGCGTACAGTCCTATGGCCGTCAGGTGATATCTCATATCTGAATCCAAGGTTTGCACCGTTCTGCAAGGTTGCTATTGCATCGTAGACTTTCTGCTGCTTGTCGAATACAATTCCGACAGGGCAGAGCAGCGCCTCTGCTGCCTCCCATGCTACTGTGTCATAATTGCTGGTGTTATATTCTGTGCCAAGCACGGAGTTGTTTATATGCTTGATGACATCCAATACGCTATCATTGGTTATGCCTGTGCAATTCCGTACCCGGCAAGGCAGGACAGTCCCGGTATCCTCGCCTAGGCCGTTTCCAGGTGACCTGGCATAAGTAGCGCTAAGGAGAAAGGTCCCTGTTGCCAGATCATATGATATCGGGGTGACTGCCTGCCAGCCAAAGTCACCCTCGCACTCGATTATGCCAAGGGCTGTAAGGCTCTCAGCTACCCTAAATCTTACAGGGATAAGTGTGTCATCAATCATCTTGGCCGTTATGGCCTTGATAGGGCCGTACA